>MDTE01183035.1_pt1 | contig 39834 bp, 32 predicted proteins | sample 811231 | NCBI WGS metagenome assembly MDTE01 (sample SAMN05326651, study PRJNA326480) | marine metagenome | isolation source: seawater | place: Indian Ocean: Red Sea | collected 2010
AAGAGCACTAGCGCAACACCCCATATAATTCCGTATAACATCCATCCTATGACTGAAACCGAAGCGTATTGCGCGATGTTTCCCTGAAATGCGATTCCGGCAAGGATAACAACCGCAACCAGAATAATTGTTGTATCGGGTTCCCCGGTGCGGCGACTAACGCGATTGAATATATCTGGGTAGATCCTATTCCGCGCTACTGCAAAGAATGAGCGAGAAGCAGTGATGATAATCATGTTTATAGAAGTACCGGCGGCGAGCAATGCAGCAAGAGTAATAGCTGTGGAATACCATTCAGGTAAAAAAGTCGCGGCGGCAGCGCTTAAAGGTGCGGCGATCGCACCCAGTTCTTGCCATGGAATTAGACCCGGCACAACTAAAGTCACTGAGATGTAAATAAAGGCAACTATAAGAAAAGTATAAAAAGTAATTAATGGAATGTTTTTGGCAGGATTCCTGATTTCCTCTGTTATGGCCAGCAGCATAGTGAAACCGGTATAGGAAAAGTAGGCAGGCACCGCTGCTGATAAAACTGCATTCCATCCCATGGGAGCCATTGGTATTAACAAATTAAAATCGATATAAAACAACCCACCCAATGAGAGAATTAACAGCGCAGTGACGAAGATCGATACCATCACCATTTGTATCTTTACACTGGAGCGAATTCCTAACAGGTTAACTAACATGATCACTGCAACTACTGTTACAGCGATAGCTAGTCGACTGGCATCTGGCATAAAAAACGCAAAATAATCAGCAAAACCATAAGCGAGAATAGGGCCACCAACTAACGCTCCTAGCATCGCCGCCCAGACTTTGAGAAAGCCAAGCAGTGGGTGTAAGACTGTACTGGTGAATACATAGTCTGAAGCACTTACTGGTAAGATACTGCCGACCTGTGCGGCGACTAAGGTATTAAAGAAGGCAGGGATGATCGCAATCAAGTAGGCAATGAATACCGCTGGTCCTGCAATACCTGCTAGATTTCCAGGAAGAATAAAAATAGAAGCGCCGACAACGTTTCCAACCATGAGAAAAACAGCGCCAGCCAATCCAACTTTCCGCTGTAAACGCACACCACTCATTTATTATTCCATGTATTCAATTTTTTCAGCTGGTTGGGAGATGTTCCTTGCAGGCAAGAATGCCACCACTTAGGGATTTGCAAAACAGATCGATGTGGTCTTGATTAGTAGCCGTCGATAAACAACCTGCCATATTTCCACCAATCCAAATGCCATTACCAATAAGATAGTTGCGCAGTTTCTCCATAAAAACTCTTTCATCTTCTTTTATTGCGATGTCGGTAAAGTTGTCCATGGGGCGATTATGAAATCTAACAGCAAACAGCGAACCTTTTCCGATTACTTGCCCGAAAACATTTAAATCATTTAACGTTGATGTCACTTGCTGTCTTAACTTATCACCCATCTTATTAAGTTGATCGAATTTTTGAGTATCCATAGCAGACATAGCTGCTTTTCCTGCTGCCATAGTGATTGGATTACCATTAAAAGTACCACCGTGGGGTAAGCGCGCAGTTCCGTCGTCTTCAGGTTCAAATACAGACATGATGTCTGTTCTACCAGCAATTGCGCCGACTGGGAAACCTCCGCCGATGATTTTTCCTAAACTAGTAATGTCGGGCTTTAAACCAAACATGCCCTGACCACCCGAATAGCCCAAGCGAAAACTGATCACTTCATCGAAGGCTAATAAAATTTGGTGTTGTTTTGATAATCGCGCCAGTGTTGCCAAATATTCTTCTGATGGCGAACTCATGCTTAATGTTTGCGGCATTAAGTCGATCATGATGCAGGCCAGACTATCGGCATGTTGTTTCACGATGGATTCAGTTACGTCAGATTCATTAAATGGAAGTGGAATAACTTCGTGGAGAACTGAATCTGGGGTTCCGAAACTATAGGGCGTGGATCGAGGCACTAACCCTTCGCGATCCTCTGGGCGGTTCCTAAGACTGACTTCTGCGAAATCGTAGGAGCCGTGATAAAGCCCTTCGATTTTGGCGACTTTTGGTTTACCGGTAAAAGCCCGCGCAGCTTTTAACATGTTCATAACTGCCTCGGAACCAGAGTTACAAAATCGAATTTTTTGAAAGGATTCGACGCGATCACAAAGTAGCTCTGCTAATTCTATTTCTGTTTCTGTCGTAAATGAGCAGGCTGTTGCTTTCGTAATTTGCGCATCTACAGCTTTTCTAACTGGCTCGAAGCAATGGCCATGAAGTAATGAAGTGTAGTTGTTATTAAAATCGATATAGCGATTACCATCTACATCAATAACTTCTGCACCTGAAGCTTCGGCAAGATAAATTGGGTAAGGTTTTAGCGCTATGGTTGTCCTACTGTTTCCATCAGGAAGGACTTGCTGAGCACGCTGATACAGCGCGGCGGATTGCGAATCAAGATTTGGATACTCCATACAGAATTCCTGCTATCTGAGTATTACCAGAAGATCACTAATCATATGAGAAAACTGATCCCTAAGCTCGCAATATTTGATACAGTCCATTTCGCTTATGAGAAGATTTAGTAAATTTTTATTGCCAGTCGTTGCTCTGATTTCGACCCAGACTTTCGCCCAGTCTGATACGCGTCAGCTAGAAGAGCTTATGGCTGACTATTGGTCTTATACGCTGCAGGAAAGTCCTACGCTGGCAACCCGTGCTGGAATAAACGATTTTAATCATCTGCTGCCTCAGGTCTCTCCAGTTGATCATGTACGAAGATTGCGCACAGAAGAGGTATTTCAGGAACGATTAACCTCAATCGATCGAGATAGCCTTAATCGAGATAATCAGGTTAATTATGATTTATTAGATTGGGAGCTGGCTCGATCGATAGATGGGATGCGTTTAAATACCTTACGAATTCCCTTTAATACATTTTCCAGTTTCTTCTCTGGGGCTCTGCGAGCAAGCTTCGGTATCAACATGAACACCGAAGAAGATTATCGCGATTACATCGCACGCATCGAAGAATTTCCCCGTTACTTCAATGAAAACATTGAAAACATGCGACAAGGAATGCGCGATGGTTTTGTCTTACCCAAAATAATTATTGATGGTGTGTTACCAACTATTCAGGCCCAAGTTTATGATAATCCTGATGACAGCAGTCTGGCTGATCCAATAATTGATATGAGTGAGCGCCTTCCTGAAACAGTTAGAACGCAAATTATAAACGATACACGTAGTGCTATTCGAACCTATGCCATTCCGTCTTTTAGGCAGCTCGCAACATTCCTTGAAGAAGAATACTATCTATCTGCTACTGAAGGCATCGCGGCTACCGATCTGAAGGATGGCGAAGAGTATTACTCCCATCAGATTCGCGTTTATACAACGCGTACCGATCTAACTGCCGATGACATTCACGAGATTGGTTTGAGCGAAGTAGCGCGAATTCGAAGAGAGATGGATGCGCTCATTGAAGAATCGGGATTCGAGGGTGGCTTCGAAGAGTTCACTGAATTTTTGCGTACTGATCCGCAATTCTATGCAGAGACCGCGGAAGAGCTGTTACAGGCTGCATCTTTCGTTGCAAAAAAAATTGATTATCGAATGCCGGAATTTTTTGGTCGATTGCCGAGAACTCCTTATGGGGTCGTTCCCGTTCCCGAGGAAATCGCACCGAATTTTACAACTGCCGCATACAATTATGCGGTCGTCGGTGGTACCCGGGGCGGCGCCTATTGGGTTAATACTTACGCCCTTGATCAAAGGCCGTTATATGAACTTCCGGCATTAACCGCACACGAAGCCGTACCTGGCCATCATCAGCAGAATGCTATTGCCTCGGAGATTGAAGGAGTGCCAGAATTTCGAAAGGTGCTTGGTTATTCGGCATTCGGGGAAGGATGGGGTTTATACTCTGAAAAATTGGCTATAGACATGGATATCTATGAAAACGAGTACGAACATTTTGGTCGCCTAAGTTACGAAATGTGGCGGGCCTGCCGCTTAGTAATCGACACCGGTATTCATGCCAAAGGTTGGAGTAGACAACAAGCTTTAGATTATTTAGGCGACAATACCTCTTTATCCCAAGCCAATGTCCGAGCAGAAGTAGATCGTTACATTTCCTGGCCCGGACAAGCCTTAGCCTACAAGCTTGGCGAAATGAAGATACTTGAGTTAAGAACACGTGCCGAGATTGAATTAGGCGATCGTTTCGATATTCGAGAATTTCATGATGTCGTGTTAGGTCAAGGCGCGCTTCCTTTAGATTTGTTAGATCGGATTGTTAGTCAATATATAGAAGAAGCTATTTAGTATTTTCTATAATGAATGCACTGAAGACTGTGGTCGGGTTTGGTCCCGATACACTTGCGGCTTACGGATCAGTTTTTAATGTCCTCATAGATCAAGCCAAACTTTTCTGTTGTTCTTCATTGCTGTCAACCCAGTCCTTATCAGCCACATCCCATTCGCGTGCCATATAAATAAATGGAGTATCGATAATGGCAATAAGTACTTTGAAAAAGTACTTTGCCAGCGCAAGTTGCATTGCGGTTTCAAAATCAACCACACCCCACCAAACAACAATTCCATAAACAATTGTGTCTAGAGCTTGGGAACAGATGGTGGAAACATTATTGCGTAGCCATAAATGTCTGCCTTGGGTTTTGCTCTTTATTTTGTGAAACATCCATACATCGAATCGCTGGCTGATCAAATAAGCCAATAAGGAGCCCAGAACGAAGCGTGGTGTGAAACTGAAAAGTGTTGCTGTCGCCGCATGCATGCTCTGAGCAAGACTTGCAGTTTCCGGATCGGTCGCCGGCAAATAGAACAGGCTCATACTAATCATCACGATGATAATTATGCTTACGGTGAAACCGATCATGACAGCTCGGGTAGCTTCCGCTTTGCCGTAACGTTCGCTCAACAAATCTGTTGCGAAGTAAATACTGGAGTAGAGAATAACCCCCATGCTAGTTTGCAGACCGAAAATCTCAGTTAGTTTTGGCCCTTGAAGGTTCGCCAGTAAAAGGCTTATGACGATTGAGGCATATAGACCCTGACGACCAAAGAATCTGAACAGAAGAATAGCAAAGGTCAGATCAACGGCAATGGTAGTAAACCAGAGCAGCTCCTGATTCATCTGAAAAATATCTGCAAGGGTCGACATGATCATGGTCGAAGTCCTACTGATTTAGGTCAATCTAGCCATTGTTAACGATAGCTTGGTCGATCAGCCAGTATAATAGCAAGATTCAACGTAGCCTGAGCCGCCAGATTTGGTAAACTTTTCACCACAGCAGAAATTCAGAGAGACTAGCTTTATGAAACGATTCTACGAACTTGGTCAATCAGTGTACTTTTGGCTGACGGGGATAGTGTACTTGGTAGTAATGGAATGCATTGCGCTTTACTACCAGTATGTAATGGAATTCTTCCCTTGCGCGCTTTGCGTTCAGGTTCGAGCTTGGGTGGTTGGAGCAATTATCAGCGCTGCAGTCAGTGTCTATTTTAAAGCAACGTTCTGGATTCGCTTCGTTGGACTAAGCGTCACGATATGTTTTATGAGTGGAGCTCTATATACCAGTTGGTATGCCTGGGGCGTGGAGAACGGAACGGTGATTTCAAGCTGTTCGATTGGCGCAGGATTTCCAGCGTTTATGCCTCTTGATCAATGGATTCCCTTTTTCTTCGGCGCCAATGGTCCCTGCGGTCAGTCGCCCGAGATGTGGCTTGGCCTCTCTATGGTAGAAACATTATTAATTACAATCGGTGTTCCCTTAATCGTTTTAATCGCTCAGTGGTTGTTGCACATACCACATGCAATAGTTTCCATAATACGATTTGCTTCATCTTAAAAATAAGGGAAAGCTTTTGTTGTTTTCGATGAGGATTTTGAAATGATAAACCAAATTCGTTTCTTCTTGTTCCTTGTATTTAGTTTTATTGCTTTAAATGTCAATGTTGCTTGGTCGCAAAGCAGTATTAGCAATCAGTATTCAGTTGTTGAGGCTTCGTCTAACTACTCTGAAGCAATCGCTAAATCTCGGGATCAGATAAAAATGCTAATGGATGCTGGTGCTCCAGGGGTGTCCATTGCCGTCGGTGTTGATGATGAATTAGTTTGGGCGGAAGGATTTGGCTACGCGGATATAGAAAATTCAGTTCCAGTTACCTCCCTTACCAAATTCCGCGTTGGCAGTGTTTCAAAAACCATGACGTCGATTGCTCTGGGAATTCTTTACGAAGAGGGGCTGATTGATTTAGATACACCGATTCAGGAATACGTTCCCAGCTTTCCAGTAAAAGAAAAAGGAACGGTCACAACACGTTTGCTTGCCTCACATCGCGCCGGGATTCGTCACTATCTTCCGGATATGTCGGATAATTTTGTTCGGGATCATTATGAAAACGTAGTCGATGCCTTAGAAATCTTCGCCGACGATCCACTGTTGTTCGTGCCTGGTGACGAGTACTCCTATTCCAGCCATGGTTACAATTTATTAAGCGCAGTTTTACAGGAAGCCAGTGGTGTTGAATTTTTGACTTTGATGCGAGACAGAGTGTTTGGTCCACTTAAGTTAATCGAAACTGTTGCTGATCACACCGACCACATAATTACTGGGCGAGCCGCTCCCTATGCAAGAAGAGATGGTCGCTTAGTCAACGCTCCATTTGTTGATAACAGCTATAAGTGGGCTGGAGGTGGTTTTATCTCAACACCTTCTGATTTAGTAAAATTCGGTTTCGGTGTTTTCAATAGCGGCATAATAAAAGATGAAACAATTGAATTGCTGCTTAGTCCGCCAATCTTGCCTAATGGTACGATCGCCGACCAAAATTACGGATTGGGATGGAGAACTTTCAACGACGACGGCCCCTGGATTGGACACACTGGGGGTTCAGTAGGGGGCAATACACTCTTTACAGTGAATCCAAACGCGGGCGTAGTTGTTGCTATCGTTTGTAATCTATCTGGATGTCTTGGTGCTAACCGAAATCTAAACATTATTGGGTCTTACTTCACAGAGCAATCTATCAATCTCCCATAACTAATTTTACGCGGTTGCGTCTCACCCATGGGAAAACACTAGGGTGCTTATCTACAAATAATATATCCTGCATAACTGCTCTGTTGATCTAATCTGAGTTCACAGTGTTTTATTTCTGAATCGACATGGATGATAATCCAGATTAGGGTCATCATATTGCAGTGGGAAGGGAGTAATGAGGACAAGCAATAGCATTAAGTGTTTGGTGTTGGTCATTATTGTTTTCAATGCCGCGATCATTTCTGCTCAACTCCAATACCAGGAGCGCTTACCGCAGAATATATTTGATGTAGCAGCCCCTTCTACCAGAGTCAGTGGTGTCCCTGGAGATATGGTCTATTTGCAACGAGATTGCCGTACCATTGACTCTGATAACCTCCGTCAACGTATCGTTAATACTGCTATTCAGGAATGGTCGTATTTTGGTCACGCTCTTTATGACCTAACCCATACCCGGGACGACAATCCCGAGTACCGCAGGCGTCCCTGGATTCGACCCCGAATTGATAACAACGAAGCTATTCGTGTCGCCGATTCAATCGCGGGTTATTGGTCATCCACTCCGGATAGCGCTTGGATCTTGGAAAGACAGAATCAATCCTGGGACGCTCGTGGTGCAGGATCGCGCTGGCGTGATCCCTGGTCTGCTGCTTTCATATCCTGGGTTATGTGTGAATCTGGATTAGGTGATTACCGACGCTTCCGTCGCGCTATCGCTCATCACAGCTACATCGATCAGGCTATTCGTGCACGCAATGACAATGAAAGTCTGTCTGCGTACGTGGCTTATGATTCTGGCGAGTTAGCAATACAGCCAGGTGATATGCTTTGCCGAGGAATGCGACCTAATTATCAATCTCTGGCTGCACGCGAATCCCAAATGGGAGTAGGAGCTCGCACTCACTGCGACATAGTCGTCAAACTTGATTCAGAAAATAATCAGATCATGTTAATTGGAGGCAATGTGCGTGGTTGGGTTAGATTGAAACTATTACCGGCGGATATTAATGATAATGGTTATCTTGAAGCTGTTCCTTACAATGGACGTCGCATATTCGCACATCTGAAATTACAAGCGGATCCCATTCCAAACAACGCTCTGGAGCTATCGCCTTCCATCCAGTCACTATCATGTCAGGAACAGGGCAGCTTATCGCGAATAGTCAATAGTTCGAACTGCTCTTAATAAATCATCCGATTAGCATATAATTCAACTAATCTTTGATTAATTGGAGCGCGTCATGTCGGATGTAATCACCACAGATCAGTCCAACTTCGACTATAAGGACATCGTCAATTCTTTAAATCATTTCCTACGTATTCGGACCATGCCAATTGGTATGAGACTCTTTGAAACGATTGAAGAGATGGAAGAGATTGAACGAATACGTCGACCCAATGCCGTTCATACTACGGACCAAATTGTCGGCATGGCGGCAAGGAATGGCTGGACCGTTGGTATTACTGCAGACGATCTCGTCGGAGCGCAGTGTAAAACGGTAATAGGCTTATCTCCGAGGGATGAAGAGTGGTTATCCGGTGATCGTATGAGCGGTGTCTGGTACGCGGATCATGAAAACGCCAGCGCCCATCAACATGCAATGGACGTAGTTCCGTTTGGTAAATATCAGGCCATGGCTGTAAGTCCTTTGGCAAGTGGGCGCCTTGCCCCGCCAGATATCTGCTTAATCTATGCAACACCGGCACAGATGATTCTGTTTATTAACGGACTACAGTGGTCTGGATACAAAAAATTGGAATGGGGATGTGTCGGAGAGTCTTCCTGCGCAGATTCCTGGGGCAGGGCACTGTCTACTGGGGAGCCCAGTCTGTCGATTCCTTGTTTCGCCGAACGTCGATATGGCGGTGTAATGGAAGATGAGTTATTGATGGCTATACCACCGGTCTATTTGCCAAAGGTCATTGAAGGATTAAAACAACTCTCAGCTAATGGGCTGCGTTATCCTATTGCGCAATACGGTGTTAATAATGATGTAAGGGCAGGGATGGGAGTAAGTTATAGTCCTTAAACTGGTGATAATTTTAAGAGTGAAGAAAATATGAATATACGAACTACTTATGGCTTACTGTTAATTACGATTGCATTGGTCGGGTGTGCTGCATCAGTACCTCCAGCCGTGGGAATGTGGGATGTTGAGTTAAATACCCCTCTAGGCGCTCAGCAAGTCGTTTTAACTATTGATACAGATGGCACTGGTAGCTTTGCTGGGCCACAAGGTGAACAAGGAATCGAAGGAATAATGTTCGATGGCAACGGCCTCACTTTCTCATTAGCCTTCGACGCTCAGGGCCAGAGTGTTACTTTGGATTTTAGTGGGTCAATTGAAGGGAATGCTTTAAACGGAGAATTTAATACGCCTTTTGGTTCGCTGGCAGTGAGTGGTAGTCGTCAATAAGAAAGTAAATTAATAACCGGTATATTTTATACAGACGGCGCTGTCTCCATATCACATTCTGGAGCCGGAGTGGCAAGTACAGAATTCTTATGACCAGCAATAGAATAAAACTTATTCTCATTTCCCTAATCTTCCAGGGCAGCGGCGCTGTATTTGGCGCAGAAGAATATGTAGCACCTAGAACCCAATGGGGCCAGCCAGATCTGCAGGGTGTTTGGAATTTTGCTTCTAATGTCCCAATGGAACGCCCTGAAGAATTTGGTGATAGACAGTTTCTTACCGAAGAAGAAGTATTAGCAGCACAGCGGGAAAAATTTTCCATTGGAAGAAGGCGCGAGTCCACCCGAACTTCTACCGGAATCGAAGCCTTTTATAACGACACTATGTGGATGGAGAGGGCACGAGTCGATGGTGTTGTCCGTACTTCCCTCTTGGTTTATCCATTAAGTGGTCGTCTACCAGAACGGGTTGAAGGTGTAACCCACCAACCGGGTGGCGAGCGAGACGTTCCAGGTGGGCGTCCAGTGCGATTCGCCGTAGGTGGAATTGGTCGAGACGGCCCTGAAGATCGAGGGCTATCAGAGCGTTGTCTCGTTGGGTTCAATGCTGGGCCGCAATTAATGCCAAGCGTTTATAATAACAACGTCCAGATTGTGCAGAACAAAGATACTGTCGTCATCTTTGCTGAGATGGTGCACGATGCTCGTTTGATTAGACTAACAGAAGGACCTGAATTGGATGAAAAAGTTGGGCTGTGGTCAGGCGATTCTCGAGGTTATTGGGATGGAGATACTCTCGTAATAACTACTAAAAACTTTAATGGGTTAACTCAAAGCTTCGAAGGTTACGGCTCTTCAAAGAATAAGGTTCTTTATGAGCGTTTAACCCGAGTTGGTCCTGATACTATTAATTATGAATTCACTATAGATGATCCGTCCACATTTACCGACAAGGTAACCGCAATAGTTAAGTTAGCAAAGGTGTCTTCCCAGCTATACGAATACGCTTGTCATGAAGGTAACTATGGCATGGGTAACATGCTTCGCGCTGCGCGTGACCGGGATGCAACGGCGTTTACAGATCGCGTAAGGGAAATGTTCGATGATCGATAAATTAACTGTTGAACTAGCAAAACCTGTGGATTTCCATTAATTAGGTCAGACACCCAATCTGCATAGCGTACTCCTTCAACCTTCCTTACCCTAAATTAAATTGAAAGTTTAACTAGTGAAGATGCACCATGCTTAAAGATATTCTAAGAAACGGAGACAGCATAGTTGTTCCAGGATCCTATGATGCATTGTCAGCGCTAGTGGCAGCTGAGGCAGGATTTAAAGCCATTTATCTTTCCGGATTTGGTGTGGCTGGAAGCCTTCTTGGTAAACCAGATATAGGTCTCGTTACTGCTGAACAAATGGTTAATACAATTAGGTATGTGGTCGAAGCTTTGGGAAACATACCAGTAATTGCTGATGGTGATAATGGCTATGGAGGCGTAAGCAGTGTCGCGAATCTAGTACATGCCTATGAGGAGGCGGGCGCACAATGTATTCAGATAGAAGATCAGGTTAGTCCAAAACGGTGCGGCCACATGGATAATAAGGAGGTGGTAGAGCTAGATGACGCAGTAAGCAAGATTGCTGCATCGGTTCAATCACGGAAATCAAAAGATTTTCTCATTATGGCTCGAACGGATAGTCGGGCAACTCACGGATTAAATGAGGCCCTGCGTAGAGGTGAAGCCTTTTTAAAAGTAGGTGCAGATATTCTTTTTATCGAAGCACCCGCAAGTATTGAAGAGATGGAGACTATTAAAAAAGAATTTCCTGAGACCGTATTGGTTGCCAATATGGTAGAAGAAGGCAAGACTCCTGTGCTTAAAGTGTCAGAGCTATCTGAGATGGGATACCAAATAGTTTTGCGCCCAATTTCTGGATTATTGGCAGTAGCGAAAACCTTAAAGAAAAGTTATAGCGCATTACTAAACGATGATGAGGATGCAATGCGCGCAATCTCAAGGCTAACTTTTCAGGAATATAATGAGTTGGTAAAACTTGCCGATTATTCTTAACATTTGTTAGTACTATTCGTTCCACGCAGAACCGGCCCAGTTCGCAACCTCTCCTGACTCAGGGATAGGAACTTCTTTTATTCGTTCTGGTACATCATCGTATTCCAGACGCAAGGCCTTGCAACAAACCGCATGCAGGTTGTAACCCATTATATGGTAAGTAAGCTCTAATATATCTTTGTCCGAAAGGTGAGAATGAAGAGCTTCAAATAATTCATCTGAGGCTCTACCTCCTTGCAGAATAAGAGCATCGCTCCAGGCGAGAATTGCGCGATCTTTTGCATCGTAAACATTAGATACCTCCCAATGGGGAATTTCTGCAATTTTCTCCTCACTCATGCCAAATCGCCGAGCGGCTTTGCAATGTTGGGAAAAAACAAACTGGCTCCCTTGCACATAGCCGGCTCGCAAGATGCCTAACTCCCTGACGATAGGATCTAATTGGCTCACGCTCTTGTCGGCAAACATGCCAAACATTCCAAAGTGTTTCGTAGCGTGTTCAAAGATATATGGAACAAGGGCAAAAACGGTCCACCAGTTACCTGGCGTGCCAGTAGCCGTACCTGGTTCTTCGACTGGATCTCGCTCTCCAAAAAGAGCTTCGTAATATTTGCTTATATATTCATTCGCTTCGTTCCTTGGAACTTGCTTTAGTCTGGGCATGGTGCCTCCTCTGCATAGGATAAATTTTTGTTCATTTTAAAATCTTTAAGGTATTGACTTTGTAGTCAAATTGTCAATCATTGGAATTCAATCGAATTGCGAATAAACCTGTGAATAATAAAGAGGAAGCTGCCATGCCGGCTAATGAAAAATTTGAAATCCGCGGAGTCAATCATCTAGCACTGGTGTGCAAAGATATGAAACGCACCGTAGATTTTTATTCGGGCATCTTAGGTATGCCGCTCACCAAGACGATCGATTTGCCTAATGGCATGGGTCAGCATTTCTTTTTTGACATCGGTAAAGGTGATTCTCTTGCATTCTTTTGGTTTCCGGATGCTCCTGAAAGTCAGCCAGGAGTTACCCATCCAGAAGCAATGGTAGGCAAAGGCTCAATAGTGTCAGCCCACGCATCAATGAATCACATAGCCTTCGATGTGCCAGAAGCAAAGATTGAAGAATACCAACAACGATTAGAAGAGGCGGGCGTGGAAGTTACTAAAGTGGTTAATCATGATGATTCTCCTACCCAGGCAAGTCCAACGATTACCGATTCAACCTTTGTTCGATCTGTTTATTTCCGCGATCCAGATGGCATCATGCTGGAATTCGCCAGCTGGACTCGAGAAATGACTGCGAACGATGTGGATTGGTAGTTCTGTCCATTCTTAATTCCTGAAAGGCGCCAGCTCTTCCTCATTAAGTACGCTTGGAGCAGGTTGTGGTGACAGTGGTTTCAGAGTTTTATTCGCTAAACCTGGATGGTCACTAGGAATGAATGTAGCTCTAAACGCTGAATACATATTCGGAATTATTGGCTGCGGTGTAAACCCACCTGGCAGCCTTACTTCTCCGGAGTATAACGACCAGTATTCCCAAACTATTTCGCCTTCTCTATTTACTTCGATAAATCTTCCTTGAGGTCCGTAATCAATAAAAGTATTTCCGTTAGACATGCGATGGGCGCCGGAAATAAATGAAGCCCAATAGTCATCAGAATAATTCCAGACTAATTCTTGCGGTCCAAACGGTTGTCCCGGTTCTATATGGTAAGTCCCATTAGAATTTAGTGGCGGAGTGAATTCAATAGTTTCAGACACGGGGGGCGACGAGCCAATGGCACTGTTGCTGAACGCGGTTAGATTACCAGCACCAGGAAAACCTTCTGGAATCCAGCGGATGTCATGTTGGAGGCCTAGGCCAATATCCTTAGGTTCTGGGTGACCATAAGCTGCAGGATTACCCCACCGATAGAGTAGATCACCAGCAGGCCCCTTAGCTTCTTCAGTGCTAATGCTGTGGTCAATTATCCAGACCTCATTTAAAGACCTGACACTAATTGCGATTTGGTCCAGTTCTGGATTGTAAGCAATGGCATTGGAGTGATGCATATCCGAACCGCGGTCACCAACTGTCGCGAGAGGTGTTGATTGAAGATTTTCTTTCTGAGCGTCGAGTTGTTCGGTTGTTACTTGCGGTATAGGAGGTCCGGCATTGATATCTACCTTGTGCGGAAAATCAATTGGGTTGCCGTAATTCGGTAGATTAGGATCAGTATCCTGCACCATATGGTCCCAAGAGTGCCATTCCCAAACCACATGTCCACCTTTGTCTTGAGGTTCGATTTCTATGACAATGTCAGGCCACAATCCCGCTTCTGGCGTTTTTTCTGAGCGACGACCTGCAGCCAATGCTTCTGTTTTACTCTTATTTTCCCAAGCAATTGCGAGGATGTTTCCATTGGGCATTACTTCGAAATCATGATGCAACAGTCTTTGGTAACTTGCTAGTTCATAGGACCAGACTACTTCCCCTTCCCAATTGAACTTTTCGATATACCCACCCTGGCCACCTGCATTAAATCGTGGTGCATTAGGATCTCTTCCTCCACGTATTAAGTGCCCATCTTTTAAGAAATAAGTACTTGCAGGAGCATATTCACCTTTCCAGGTGTGTACAACCTGGCCATTGCGATTAATTAAATAAGTGGTATCACTTATTAATGGCGTAAACAAAATATAACCAGACAAAAGGTTTGCATTGTTTACCCGTAATCCTCTTTCTTCATTTAGGCCTGCCATCGCAATGGGGTCAGGCAGAGGAGGTGGGTTAGTAGAAGCGCAGTCAACAAGGAAAATTACACTGACAGTAAGAGCTATTAATCGTGAGTTCATATGAGAATTTCAATTCGAGTCTTAATTATTACGCAGACGCACATAAATGCTAGGGTTTTAATGATGTATTCTCCCGCAAGTGAATCAGCAAATGTTTCTAGTTTAACGGATTGTGAAAATCCGGCGACAGGTATTAAAAGCAAGTAGAAGAATGCAGTGGATAAGGGGGCTCTTCTTGTCATTATTGCTTCCACTTAGAGTAGAACTCTTGCAAAGGGGAAGCACAAGATTATCCTCAAGATTCGTCATTTGCCAGTAATTGGTAGTATCTGCGACAAGTCGAGAAGAACTTCAGGCGCAGTGGGGGTAAAATACCCGTTAATTCTAGAGCAATCGATTATGTCTATTTCTAAAATTAGTTTTCTCTGTAGCCTATTATTGGTGTTCTTCAGCCCAAGGGTGTTGCTAGCTCAGAATGATTCACCTTATGAGCGCGAATATCCAGTGATGAACTATGGGTCAGCGCAATTGCAGGATGCCGTGACTGAATTGCAGGCGCGAATGGACGTGGGGGAGGTGAGTTTAAAGTTTAACGCGGAGCGAGGTTATCTCGATGCAGCATTGGATGCGTTAGGTATCAGTAGCACCTCTCAGCTATTAGTTTTTTCCAGAACAAGTTTGCAACAACCGCTAATTTCTCCCCAGTCACCCCGTGCTATTTATTTTAACGATTCTACTTATGTGGCTTGGGTGCAGGAATCCGGTCTACTTGAAGTTGCAACAATGGATCCAAATCTTGGGCCTGTATTTTTTACCCTTGGTCAAATTGAATCGGAACAACCGCAGTTCAATCGAGAATTTCGTACTTGCTTACGCTGTCACGATAGTTTGTCATTAACCGGCGGTGGGACTCCGCGATTTATGATGAGTTCTAATTACACTGGTGTTGCTGGTCAACTCGTTTCTCACGAAGGTAGCATCATGACTACTAGTCGTACTCCTATTAGTAGTCGCTGGGGTGGTTGGTATGTTACTGGCTTTCACGGTGAACAAAGACATCTGGGTAACGTATTTATTCAAACCGCAGATGACATTTCGGACGAAAATCTAGCGACGACTGGCAATCGAGAATCGCTGGAAGGCCTGCCCCAAATAGAGCCTTATGTTGCGCCCTATAGCGACATAGTCGCGTTGTTAGTAATAGAGCACCAGATCGAAATCCAAAATAAGATAGCTCGCACAAATTTTTATGCCCGGACATTATTAGATGAACAAGAGCTCAGCGGTGCTGAAGTGGAAGAAGCTTTAGATGTATTGGCAGAAGAATTGCTTGAATCTTTATTCATGGTAGGACAGCCATCGCTAATTGATACCGTTGAAGGAACTTCAGGATTCACAGCTGAATTTGAATCTAGTGGGCCTAAAGATTCCCAAGGTAGGTCCTTGCGTGATCTCGATTTACAACAACGCTTATTCAAATATCCTCTAAGTTATTTGGTTTACTCGAGTGCTTATAAATCACTGCCACAGCAGATTAAAGAACGAGTTGCTGCGCGAATGGAAGAGATCTTGACTAGTAATGGAAGTAATGATGACTACAAACATCTATCTAGTGAAGACAGGCGGGCAATCTCTGAAATTCTCATTGAAACAAACTGGAGTGATGAATAATTGAGTTCTTAAAGATAGAAAATCGTTTCAGTATAATTCGACTAATTAACTAACAATAATTGTGAATGATTGTTTTCTCGATTAGTTAAAAAATCCTGAAATTGCCTCGCACATTTTTTTTCGTACTCCCTCGCTGGAGACGATCGTATCTACAGCAGTTATTGAAGTATGAATTTGCCCGGGAGCCTGTTTGTGCCGCACTTCCACGCCAGCGGTACTCATTGCTTCGGCGTACGCGTTTCCTTCATCTCGAAGTGGATCTAGCTCCGCCGTAACCACCATTGCGGGCGGTAAACCTTCCAAAGACTCCGCTTTTATAGGCGAAGCGCGCGGATCATCGCGTTCGTTAACATCGCAATAGTGATCCCAGAACCATTCCATCAAGGAGCGAGTCAGGATGTAGCCTTCGGCATTGTCGTTATAGGAAGTGCGGGAAAAATCAGCATCGGCAACCGGAGTCACAAGCAATTGTCCACAAATACTAGGACCACTCTGGCTTTGGGCTATTTGAGACACTACCGCTGCCAAGTTCCCCCCGGCACTCCAACCGGCAACAGCTAGTTGGTTTGATTTGCCACCTAATGATTCTGCATTTTCTGCAATCCAAATGAGTGCAGCATAAGCATCTTCGACAGCTGCAGGGAAGCGCGCTTCAGGTGCATGGCGATAATTTACAGATACAACTATCACATCCGAGTTTGCGCAAAGGTAACGGCAGAATGGATCGTCTGAGCTGGAATGTCCAAGAACCCAACCACCACCATGGTAGTAGACGACAATAGGATGAGGCCCTTCACTCTCAGGGCGGTACAGCCGATAGTCGATGACGCCGTCTGGACCAAGGAGAGAACTATCTATTACTTCGCCAACATCAGGGCCCGGTGGTCTTTGAGCGGTAGAAGCTTCCATCTGTGTTCTGGCATCTTCTGGTGACAGGCTGTCTAATGTTGGCTGCTCCAGACTTGCCAACAATTCTAGTAATAACTGCACATCTGGTTTTACAAAACGAATCCTGCCTTCATTGCAAAGTGATGCTTCAGCACCTAATTGCTCAAATCCGAGATAGTCTCTCTGCACAACTTCATCACATGCCTGCCGGTAACGATCGACACCGCCAACATAAGGAAGAAAGACTCGTGGTTTACCCGGAACATTCGCTCCCATGTACCAGCTGTTAGCTTGCGGATAGAGAGTAAGATTGCCATAGTCATTTACGTGAGTTACCCAGGCTTCTTGTGCTTTAGATGTGGCTTCCAGTGAATACAAATTGTTGTTGCGTAAATACTGAAGTGCATCGGCAATCCAATTCACATGTTGTTCGATTGAGACAACCATATTTGACAACACTGAAGGGCTGCCTGGTCCAGTAATGGCGAAAAAGTTTGGAAAACCATGCACGTTTAAACCTAAGTATGTTTTTGGACCGTCTTTCCAAATATCTTTTAGCTCAACTCCCTCGCGACCACGAATGTCGACAGCAACAATTGCCCCGGTCATCGCGTCGAAACCGGTCGCAAAAACAATAGCATCAAATTCCATAGATTCTTCATTTGTATCGATGCCTGATTCAGTTATGGAATTGATAGGATTACGATTGAGATTTACAAGTTTTACATGGGGCTTATTAAAAGTTTCGAAATATTTGGTTTCTAGACAAAGTCTTTTTGTGAAAAGTGGGAAATCTTTTGCGCAAAGATCTTCAGCAGTTTCTTCATCTTCAACTTTAGCTCGCACTTTATTTCGGAAGAATTCCTGTACTTCGAGATTTGCTTCAGCGTTGGTGACTAAGTCTGAAAACGATGAGTTTATAGTGAGCAGGTCTCCTTGTTGCCAGCCAGCCTCCATTCTTCTTAATCGTTCTTCTGGTTCAACAGTGAAGAAAGGTTCCGTATTGGGTGGTATGGGAACACCAACTCTCGACCAGCGCGCGTTTTCCCGATATGCAAACCGGTCGGCTTCCAGTTTTTCCAGATGTTCTTTGCGCAGCGGGCCATTATTTGCGGGTGCTGCATAGTTGGCGGTTCGTTGAAATACAGTAAGCTGGCTCGCTTCTTCTGCAATCAATGGAATTGATTGAATGCCTGATGACCCTGTACCGATGACCGCAACCCGTAGACCGGTAAAGTTAACGCCTTCATGCGGCCATCGATTAGTGAAGTAAGTAGGACCTTTAAATCTTTTTACACCGGGCACATCCGTTTCTTTCGGCATAGAAAGACAACCGGTTGCCATGACATAAAACTGACTTGTCAGAGAGTCGCCTTTGTCTGTAGTCACATTCCAGTATTGCTCTTCTTCGTTCCAGCACGCTTGATCTACGCGCGTTGAAAATCGGATATCTTTACGTAAATCATAACGGTCGGCGACAAATTGCAGGTACCTCAGAATTTCTGGTTGCGTTGCGTAACGTTCGGACCATTGCCATTCATTTTCTAATTCAGGATCGAAACTGTAGGAATAATCAAGGCTTTCTATGTCACAGCGGGCGCCAGGGTAGCGATTCCAATACCAAGTACCGCCTACATCATCTGCGGTTTCCAGCGCTACGGCTGAAAATCCGGCCTGTCGCAACTTATGCAGTAAATAGAGGCCAGCCATACCGGCACCGACTGCAATAACGTCATAATGTTGCTTATTGGAATCTTTGATCTTCATTTTTATTATTCCCATTCAGATCTTTCGTTGGTGCAATTTGGCAAAACCGTAAGTTAATGGGAATGAGGAAAAGAATCAAAATTCCCTGTTTTTAAGATATTAGATTCCGTAGGGTTCCATGATTGATTGATATAACAGTCTATGGGAGATACCGCGCACATCTGGAGTAAATGCGCCGCTAACTTGAATCATCCCAATAAAAACTATTTTCTCTACTGGATCGATCCAGAACCAGGTTCCTGCAGCTCCACCCCAGGAATACTCGCCCTTAGAATAGCTCTCTGCTTCAACAGGGTCTGTAACTACTGCGAAGTCTAAGCCGAAGCTTGTACCTCCGCGGCCAAATACAGAGATATCGACTCCTACTGGTGATTGATCGCGATTCATTAGGGACACAGTCAAAGGAGAGAGTATGCGTGTTCCGTTTAATTCGCCACCGTTCAATAGCATTTGACTGAAGCGCATATAGTCTGAAGCTGTTGAAACTAATCCTGAACCTCCGGCCTCAAAATCCGGGTAAGTTTTGTAATCGGTTCCAGGAAATAATTCGCTTGGAGTTAATTCTCCGCTATCGTCATAAGCGTACACCTGAGCGAAGCGATCTAGTTTGTCTGGTGGGACATAAAAATGAGTGTCAATCATACCAAGAGGATCAAATAGTCTTTCTTGTAAAAAGCTCCCGAAACTCTGCCCGGATAAAACTTCAACAAGATATCCTTGAACATCTACAGACACTGAGTATTCCCAACGTGTTCCTGGTTGATGCTTTAGCGGAATTTGACCAAGTTTGCGAACGAAATCCTGGCTAGTTTCTCCGGGCTCAAGAACGCCAGCAGCAGCTGCAGCATCTAGTCTGGATGCGAGATAGGCTGAATCGACTGGTGATTGGGCGAAGATGCCATAGGTAAGTCCACCAGTATGACTCATTAGTTCGCGAATGGTCATTGGGTGGTCAGCTTCTTCGGTAAGCATGTTGCCGCTTGAGTCGGTTCCAGCATAAACACGAAGATCTTTTAATTCAGGTATATATTGTTCAACGGGGTCGGAAAGATTGAACTTGCCTTCCTCATACAGAATCATCAATGCGACGCCGGTAACCGGCTTGGTCATTGAGTAAATACGAAAGAGTGTGTCGTTGGTCATTGGCGCTCGGCTTTCCAGATCCCGATAACCAACTGATTCGAAATGTATGACTCGATTATCCCGGGAGGCCATAGTTACCACCCCGGCTAACAATCCTTCGTCTACCAGGCCTTGCATGGCAGCAGCAATACTCTCGAGTCTGTCAGAATCTATACCGACGGCTTCCGGAGAAGTTGTTCGCAGCTCGCCACTGGATTTAGCATTAGCTTCGATGTCAAAAGTTAATGAAGCACTACAGGCGGCAATGAGCGCTGAAATACTTAATAGCATTAGTAGCTGCATAATGGCTCTAAATGGCATGTGAGAGTTGAGATTCATGATCCTTTCCTTAAAGTACTAAATCGGTTAGTGAGAGTACGCTTAAGCGGCTTATTTTGTTATGTTACTTTTAATCAGAATAAGAACAAAGAGGAGTACCTATGCGATCACTAGTCATTTTCTGTTTGCTCTGCACCTCAGCAAGTGCGCAAGCGGCAACCGACTGTATTCTGGAAATGAATGGAAGGTGGGTGCTTAATTCTATAAAGAGTCTGGATCCGGAAGGGTTGCAATACGAGATTCTTGTCTTCACTAACACCGAAACCGAACAACGTTACGCCATGGAGTTCTCCAATGGGCCCGATGACAATGGAACTCTGGAGTGGTCTGCGCTTTGCGATGGCTTGGACCACCCTTCTCCAGATTTCCCCTGGAGTACCGCTGAAAATTCTACAGTGGCAATTTCAAGACTAGGTGAAAAGTCTGAGTTTGTAGTACAAAAGGAAGATGGAATCTTAACTACAACTTACACACGGGTATTAGCTGATAACGATCAGACTATGATCTCAGTTGGTCGCAATGCAGTAGGAAAAATTATATGGGTTAGGGTTTTCGATCGAGAAGACTAAACCAATTAGGGTTTTGCAACGCTCCAATAAACTCCTGCACCACCTAGCGCATTGCCAACCTCGGCTAAATGTTTAGTGCGAGCGATCGCTACTTCATCGCCATCAACATCGGCAATATCATAGATAGAATGGCCTCGCATCTGGCCGGCGGCCTCGTCTTCGTTATTTGTATAAAGTGCAAAACCTTTATACGCCCACTGTCTAGTGCCATCATTGCGAGTGATAACTTCCCAGAATCCGTTAGCAATGGCATCGGTTGGGGCGGCGAAGGGTTTCCAGATCGCGAGACACTCTCCGCTTACGCAGGCATCGCCTCCTAAGCGCTTGCCCTTGAAATAAGCAATTTCAAAGCTTCCACGAAGATTTCGACCACCCCAATACTTTTCGAAGGCAGAACCGAAGTAAAGAGTCTGGTCATCGAGGGTAAAAATATCACCGTACCCCGGTTGGGCTGCGACTTGAACGCCTTTAGGTGTGAAGTTTTGTTTTAGTAACGCAAGTTGAAATAGATCATGTGCGTCTCGACCGTGTACATCGCCTGGTAATAAGTCACCTTTGTACCGAAATAGTGGCTTTTCACGAAATGCCCACTGCCGTGAGCCGTCTATTCTATCGACAACAGAAAACTCACCAAATCCAATAGCTAATGCAGGCGCAAATACTGGAATCCATTTTTCATAACAGGTGTTACTGGTACAAGAGGAGTGACTTTCAGCTCTGTAAAGGGAGAAGCCTTCGAAATCTGTAAGGACAACTCCTTGTCCCGCGTCTATCAATTGTAGATCGAAACCATCAGGAATGTTCGCTGTTTCAGTAGGTGTAAACCGAGCTACTTGCCAACCGTCTGGCGGCAGCAACGCGCCTCGTCTATTCTCAGAAAGAGGGGCTTCGTCATTTAGGCCTGGACCATACAAAGCAAAATTAGTTGCGATCTGTCCTGCTTCTTCCTCTAAAGACCAGGTAAAAAGCGGGTTTGACTGATATGCCCATTGCTTAACACTTCCATTGGAGATGACTGACCAATCATCAAATGCAACGGCGTTTTCTTCTGCAATTACTGGGTCAAAATTTTGTAGCGAGATTTTTGCGAGTTTAGTGTTATAGAAAAGTGTCGATCCTTTTGCATCACCAAGTCGGGTCCAAAAATATTGATCAGAAGAAAAACCTTCTTCTCGATGCACTTCTACTAGCATGATTCCATCAGGAGTCGAGGCAGGAGTATTGCTTGGTTGCGCAGTACTCGCTGAAGTCAAGAGTGCAACGCCTGCCCCTATAAAGGATAGCGTCAATAATTGACCTGTTCGAGTTCTTATCACGCTAACACCTCACTAAAAGGTGTTGTCACTTCATTTGATTCGCTTCCCCATCTATTACTAACAACACCCAAGGCTTTTTGGATAGTGAAACCAACTCGTGTGGCAGCATCACCCTCGGCTGCAACATGAAGGCCTGTCTTTAAGCGGCCCCCGGCGCTGCCTACAGTAAATACCGGCAAGTTCTTCATGGAGTGTAGTCGTGCTTCGCCATGATCAGTGAATGCATACACGATGCTGCGATCTAGCAAGGTTCCTTCACCTTCCTGTATCGAATCCATCGCCCTTAATAGCTCAACGAAGAACCCCATGCATTGTTCACCCAGAATTTTACATTTAGGTTGATAACCTAATGCAGGATTGATCGGTTCTTCATGGGTTAAAGCATGGTACGCGCTAGGTTCACCAGGTAAGCGCAAGGTTGAAAATGCATTACCAAGCGTTACATGAAAAATCCGTGTTTGCCCACAAGCTAAAGCATGAGACAAAAGCGTTGCGAATTGTTTATGAGTGTTTTGCACTTGCGCAACCATAGTGCCGATTTCTTCATCGCTAATAGACGGAATTGAACAGGCCGGTAATGGAGCAGGGCGCTCTAATTCGAACGCAAGTTTTTGTTCTACATCTCTCAATGAAGTGAAGTATTCATCTAAACGTGAACGATCGTCGGATGAAACGGTGTCCATTAATTTATGGCGTTGATCTGTTACTGCTGATAGTACGCTATGACGCACCATCACTTCAGGATCTGCAGTAAATTCTGCCCGATTGGGATCAATAAACCCTCCGCCATAGATTCGGCGATAAAGCTCCAGGGGAGATATCTGGCAAGGTGTTTTGCCATTTTTGCCACGAGCAGTCCAACCAGAACTGGAATTGCCATCGCAGGCAACTTCTAATGTGCGAAAGCGAACGTTTGCACCAAACTGTTTATCGATAATGGCATCGAAACTTTCGTCATAGTCTGCAGCGCTCTTAGTTACAATGCCAGTCATCTGTCCCTGCGCCCCAGAAATGTGATTCTGATTTACTTTGCCGTCGAGAAAAATTTGAAGCCCGCTAAAAATGTTTAGTTTTTCTCTGATTGGTTGCAACGCGGCAATATGTTCTGGCAATACATAATTCGCTCCAATTACTTCGGGTTCCCAACGGCCAGGAGTGAGACCTAATCCAAAAAACCAACTACCGAAACAAGGTGGTAATTCAGTACCATCAGCAAATGCAGTGCCATTGTTATTGAGAAAACTCTCGAGAATGGGTAGGCCCATTACAACAGCGGAGCCATGAATTGCCCCTCTTAATAACGACCTTCGATTAAACTTGCGATTCTTGCTAATCATAAGTTTGTATCCTTAATTCTCTTTAGGTGCTGCTTCCGGTACGGTATAAAAATCTGGATTTCTAGAAATTCGCTGCATCAGTTCTTGCCAACGCATACCCTCGCTACGTAGCTGTGAATGAGTAGTGTTGAGCCATTGCACCTCAGCACGAGTTGGTTCTCGCGCTGTCCCATAACTATATGCTCGCTGCACTAAACAAGAAGTCAGCGTGGGATCTTCTTTTAACATCCGCGCCAGCTCGCGGACATCATCGTATTCCTGGCCCAGCCATTCACCTGAAGTATCGATCGGCGCGCCATTTTCCACAGTTCGGTAAACACCAGATGCATCGAATACTTCTAGTGCCAACCCAATAGGATCCATCAGCATGTGACATCCTGCACAGGTAGGATTGTCACGGTGCTCGGATAGTCGATCGCGCACAGTTCTGAATTCTAGATTATCGGTGTCTCTTACCAGACTGAAATCCACGTCGCCTGGAGGTGGCGGAATGGTCTGGCAAAGAAGATGTTCTCGCACCGCTTTACCCCTCAATGTCGGTGACGAAGCTCCCGGATGGGAAAACAGTGAGAGAAAAGTTGCTTGACCCAGCAAGCCTACGCGAATGTGATTTTCTGGGTACTCATAAGGTACCCAGGGTACTCTGCCGCCCATTTCTTGTCGTATTGGAATTGGTACACCATAAAGTGCGGCTAAGGCTGGTGTTAAGAATGTTTTTCGCGAGTCGAAAAGATCTCGATAGTCCGCTTCTTGGTTTAATAAATGATCGGAGATGGTACGAAGGGTCTGTTCTCGCGCCTCATCTTCGACATTTTTGGTGAATTTTGGATACAGGGTTGTATCTATATCCAAAGTATCGAAACGATCGAATGCAAGCATGTCAGAAAAGAAAGCACGCAGTCCATCTTCAATGCGCGGTGAAGCCACCATATGTTCGACTTGCTGGTTTAATCCATCCTCGAACATTAAATCGCCAGATTGCGCAGCTGCGAGTAAGGACGGATTAGGTGTTGTGTCCCAAAGAAAATAACTTAGTCGTGATGCGCGGGACCAGGCATCAAGGCGACGTGTACCCGGTGTTTCGGGATTGGGCGTGCTGCGTTCAATGCGAAACAGAAATTCCGGCGAAACCATCATACCGACTAGTGCGGCTTGCAGCCCTACGTAGAAACCGCCAAGTGAATCAGTTGCTGCACGCGCCATAGCGCTATAGTTCTCAATTTCAGCTTCGGATAAAGGTCGGCGAAATAGATGTAAACCAACTGTACTGATAAATTCACCGGCACAGGCGTTATCTATGGCATTTTCATCTTGTGGTCTGCAGGCAATTAGCGTGTTGCGCCGTTTTGGGCTGAGCACTTGGCTTGCAATATCCAATGCCAGAACTTCGTATGATTCAACTTCAGATGCGCTAAGACTTAGTCGCCTGCCACCTACAGCCATTAATCCTGCTTCACGCACTCCAATGCTGGCTGCATTACCATTGACTTCAATGCTTTCGCCAAAAATGTCGCGAATTGAATTTCGATATTGCTGAGCAGTTAACCTAACAAATGTTATTTGATCTTCGTTAACTGATGTTTGTGCCGCCAAATTAAACGGTAGCGAACCTACGGCTAATACTAGTGACGCCTTTAATCCTAATTTGATTTTCTGAGCGAAACTAAAATTCATTTTTACTGCTCAACGGTTGAATATTGGCTAACAGCTGGGCCGCTTAATTCAGGACCTATTCCAACTGAATCTGCTAAAAGCGTTCCATTGTGATCTACATGAAATGCAGGCACTGCTTCTATGAAGTAGGCGGCAGATATCGCTGTATTTTCGCCAGTAACCGGATCTGGTTTGGCATCAGCGAAGCGTTTCAAGTCATAAAAAACACCAATGAGGTCGATCATGCCATCAGTCTCGCCTCGAACAGAAAGATAATGGTAATAATCTCGCCAGGGTTGATAGCCACCGATATGGCCTTCCATGCTGCCGTCTTGTTTCATTTCAAATCGCAACTGTGTCTCAGTAAATTGTAGGTGGGGGTAAAACTGTGATTCACCTTGCATGTAAAAATCACCGGGCTCAATCGTAAGAATTTTGTTTTCAATTCTTCCCTTAAACTCGCTATGTGAACGCGGATTCGAATCAACAGCGAATGTGGCACCTGACATAATGCTGCCGTAAGAATCTCGCAGCGGAATATTGATTGCGCGATTGAAAGTAACCGTTACATCACCATCGCTATTCAGGTCTTCGCCGGTAACGGAAATTAACCAAGCGGGCATCGCATCAACAGAGGTGTCCCAGGCGATACCTTCGTTATAAGGATTCACTGGTTTGTTCACGTAATACACATCCCAGCATCCCAGCACGCGCCACATCTGATTATCTATTCCGGTCTCACCTGTGTGGGGGTGCTCCCATGAATTGGGTCCGACTTCATCATTCAGATTTAGACCAATGGCATATCGACCTTGAGCGTTATGAGCCATTGGGTCAGGAAGCACACCAGGTACATTTGCAGGATTGAAATCGAAACCGTTCCAACTTTGATCGCCGTCAAAACTTGCGCCGCCTCCTAGGACAATAGCAGAACCAACCAGATTACCTTCATCGTCGCGACCGCCATTAATGCGCAGACTACTAACGATACGAATTGCTTCTTCGCGATCATAGCCGTCATTCATTACGCGCCTGATTAACACATCGGGTCGCGAACCATTGGTGCCGTCAGGACAGGTTTGTTCGTCGTAGTATGTGGCAGTGTGTACCATGGAAATCACATATCCTCGAGTTTCAGCGGCTAATGAGGAGAGTGAAATAGTAAGTAATGAGAAAGAGAGTGCGACAGTAATCCCGGGCCAAATTGCTATTCTTCTTCTAATGCGGCGGGCCATCTTAAATACCTTCTAGTTTCGGGCTTTAATTATTATCTACCTTTTACTGTTTGGGTGCTCTAGCTAGTTTTAAAAGCTTGCCTTTTCCCGGCGTTTTCTGCAAGTGGGTGTATCCTTTTTACGGGATCTAAGCCCTAAATTTAAGATTTGCAGCGCCAACTTCTTCGTTGGACGACTGGGCAGCCACCACGAGCTCAACTCTTAAGCAAACAAAGGGGAATTGCTATAAGCAAATTCCCCTTTATTTACTAATTTTCATTTAGAACTTAGTGTGATGCCACGTCTTCAAGTGCCGCTGGTAGTGCCATTGCCACAAGCCTGGGTCCCGCTTGCAGAATCACATATTGGTGTCCATCGTGCATCCAGGAGCTCATGCCATATCGCACTTCACCTGGAATTTCGATGCGGCCCAATTCTTCACCAGTTTGCTTATCAACAGCATACAATAGTGGGCTTCCGTCATGGTCGATTGACGCGTAGATCAACATGTTAGCTGTGGCAACCATAGAAGGCGCACGGCCGCTTCCAGTGTCACCAACATCAACACCTTCTAGCGCAGGATTGTTGCGCACTCTATCAGGCGTCTCACCAGCAGGAATACGGAAAGCAATCTCTCCAGTATTCATGTCATAAGCTGTCACGGTGCTGTAAGGCGGTTTTACATATGGAAGATTTGATGCCAAACGCGGAGGTCTACCACCAGCACCATTTGCATAAGCAGCAAATGTGGTTCCAGTCGGCTTATCGATCCGGGCATCCGCTTCTTCACCAGGTATGACTCGCTGCCAGCTGCAGTTGTTAGCTGAAGGCACATACAAGAAACCAGTAGTTGGATCTGCAGCCGGAGGTGCGTAAATGTTTGCCCCGCCTCCGTCACCAGGACACATAGCAGAGCTAATTAATCCTTGTGTATTTTCGTCATGAATTGGTGGATTAAACAATGGACCCATCTTATAACTACTCATTACTTCGAGCGCCTCTCGGCGTAATTCAGGAGTGAAATCTATTAGATCATTCTCACTAATGCCTTGTTGTTCAAAAGGTGGTGGCTTAGTTGGGAATGGTTGTGTCATTGCCAGTTTCTCACCGGGTACTTCCGATTGGAGTACTGGACGATTTTCAATTGGCCAGATCGGCTCACCAGTCATGCGATCGAAGGTATATACAAAACCCTGTTTGGTAACTTGCATGACAGCGGGAATAACTCCTCTACCCGAAATATTTAAATCCATTTGAATAGGAGCGGCTGGATTGTCGTAGTTCCAGACGTCGTGTTTCACGGTCTGGAAGTGCCAACGCCTCTCACCAGTTTCCGTATCTAATCCAATTACACTGGTACCAAACAAACCATCACCAGGGCGGAAGCCGCCGTAGTAGTCTATTGTTGGTGGATTAGTTGGAACATAAACGATGTTGTTTTCTGGATCGGCAGTCAGTGGTGCCCATGAAGAGACGTCACCTGTCCATTGCCAGGCATCGTTTTCCCAAGTCTCATGACCGTACTCACCTGGCCGCGGGATTACGTTGAATTTCCACTTGAATGCACCGGTATGCTTGTCATAAGCGAGAATGTCACCAGGTATGTTTTCAACCCTTGCCTGCAGATAACCCTGTTCAGCAGAGTTGCCAACGATGATGGTATCGTTAACCACAATCGGTGGTGAAGAAGTGGTGATGTAACCAGTTTCTAAAGGGATGCCGTCATATGGATCATAGGGATGTCCCAAGTCTGCAAGCATGTCTATAATGCCGGTTTCCGGAAAATCAGGAATCGGCAACTGTTCCCCAAAACCTTCCAAAGGTCGGCCGGTTTGTGCATCCAGCGCCACTAGGAAGAAGCCAGGTGTAGAGATGTAAATCACACCTCGACCATCGATACGGTCATAGGCAATGCCTTTTCCGTAGGACGCACGCATGGAGTATTCCCAGCGGCCGGTGTTAGGCAGGCGATAAGCCCACAAGGTTTCCCCTGTTTTTGGATCGATTGCGACTACGTTGCGGCGTGGTCCGGACACCGTGTACAGCTTGCCATCAACATAGGTCGGAGTTGAGCGGCCACTGTAACCATTAAAACTTGAACCATCCCATTCCCAGGCAACTTCTAGATCTTCGAAGTTGTCTGCCGAGATTTCATCGGCAGGAGTGTAGCGGGTATGGGCGTAATCACCGCCGAGTGTATACCACTCTGCGGTGTCATCGGTCACCAAATTCTGACCGAAGCTCGTTTGCGCTAAGAGTAATAAGACAGGTAATAATGAGAAACGCGATAGCATGGTTAATTCCTTTATGAGGCACTGATTTCCGAGGACTTAGTGTATTCGGGTACATCGCGGGAATCAAAGCCAAGGCCAAAGTTTTGTGGCTAGGGATTAAGTAATAAGAGACTAAATTCTCTAAATGCTGACAAAATTACATCAATATCTGCCAGCTTCGTTCTATAAACCAATAGCTGGCAATGCTGCCGGTCAAAAAGAGGGGTAATTGATACAAGACTTGTTGATAACGTATCCGTGCAATGGTCAAAAATCCAAGCACGAAAGTAATAATTGCTAGTTGTCCAATTTCAATTCCCACGTTAAATAAGAATAAAGCCAACAATTGACTGTTTTCGGGAAGTCCTATTTCTGCCAATGCACCAGCGAATCCGAGTCCGTGTAAAAGCCCAAAACCAAAAGCAATGATTGTTGGATACTGTTTAGTAAGAGTTGGCTTATCTTTCAGATTTTCAAATGCCAGCAACACGATACTGCCAGCAATAATTGCTTCTACTGGCGCTGCAGATAGAGTCACTACATTAAATGCAGAAAGTGCTAGAGTCAGAGAATGTGCGATTGTGAAACTAGTAATAACGATTAGAATTTGAATCGGCCTATGCACCATGTAGAGCAACATGATTACAAAGAGGATATGATCAAAACCAAATAGGAGATGTTCAATTCCAATGGTTAAATAAACCGGTACGCTTGGAGTACCTTCTGACAATTGAATACTTGGTTTCTCGCCATTTATTAACAGCTCCTGCACGTCACCATTTTTGAATTGGATACTTACTAAAGTATCGATAAGAGTTCGTTCAAGTCCGTTAATGGAAATCGTTTCCAGTTCAGCTGCGGCGCAATTCAATTGAATTGATTCGATTAAAGCACCATCGGTCAGACTTGCAGATGTTGTCGTCCCTTCGCAGTTAGTTTGTAACTGTAAACCAAGATAGCGCCCATTTATTTGCGGTTGACGGAAAGATGCTTCAAAAAATTGTTCCTGGTCCGAATCTATTTCAACGATTTGTAGAAAAGCTGGTCTTATTTCGTGTGAGATAGCATGGGATGAGATCAGAAGAAGTAAGATGAGTAAGAATGCTCTCACTGTGATTCCACTGTTATCGTATATTCGTTCAATAGGTTCTCAATGTACGTATCACGAACAGTTATCTGGCGTGAACGCTGAAAATCTTGTGTTACCTGTTGTCGGATAACACTCAACGGTGTTTTTTCTTCTGGGTGTATCGTGTTAATGAAAATTAAATGGTAGCCAAAGCCACTTTGCACTGGACCATCCCAATTTTCAATTGAAAGTGAGGCAAGCTGGTCAGCAAAACCTGTTCCAAAGGTTGCATTTAAATCCAATGCGGTGCGATAGGCGTAGGTGGGATTCAACATTGAAGACTCGCCAAACCCTTTTGCTGCAGTTCCCTCATTAATTTGCCCAAGTGCATTATCTGCAGACTCTTGAGATTGAAAATAAAGTTGCTGAAATGAATAGCGTATGGGCAGTGTGTAATCACGGATATTTTGCTGATAGAACGCTTCTAATTCCGAAGCTTCAGGAGTCGGAAGCGGCTCGGATTCAGCGATGAAGCTGAGCTTTTGCACCAGGTGGCGTCGAACTATTGTGTCTTCCTGATCAAGTCCCAGCCGCAAAGCTTCTTGATACAGTACCTCCTCTTTAACCCAGTTTTCTACCAGCGAATCTATTTCGGCTTCAGAAGCACTAAGGCCAGTTTGAGTAGTCCATAGGTTTGTGAGGCGATCCCGAAGCGAGGGAGTGATAATAATTTCGGTGCGTTCATCCAGCAGACGGCTATCGGCAAGAAATAAGAGAGCGCCGATTAGAGAAAACCACAGCAGAGGTTGTTTAAGAATGCTACCGAGGGCCATGACTTAGGGTTCTGCTGGAGTTACCCAGATAGGTGAAGACCAGACTCGTTCCTGAATCGCCGAAATAGGCGTTCCGATCGGGATTAAAATCAGCGATTCTTTCCTCACCTTCAGAAGAAGCGGCATCTTCAGCTGCATTGAGTGAATCCATCAATGAATATGAGCTTACGAGGATGAGTGGGCTAATTGTGGAAAGTAGGATGATGGGCCTTTTCATTTGCTATTTCTCTTTCTTCTTTTAATTAAGATTAACTTAAAAAATACAGTGGGCCTTTCCGGGATCAAAGTGTAAAACGAGCGGAACCCTTGGAAATAGGGGCCCATCAAGCTTTTTTGAGCCCGTCGCGCGGGATTGCAACTTTCCTTTACACTTGGTTTCTCAGCTTGTTGCGGCCCGCAAGACCCTTATAATTGGGTAAAACTAGAAAGTCTACCCAGGAAATACCCAGGAGATATCAGGTGACCACAACAAGAAAGATCGTCTCTATCCTTATTAGTGCTTTGGCACTGACCTTTTCCGTAACTGCTTGGAGTCAGCAAGTCCGCACCGTGAATGACGGTGATTGGAACACTTACTATGGCGGTGACTGGGCCCATCGCTATTCGCCTCTGGATCAGATCAACGCCGATAACGTGGCAGATCTCGAGCTTGCTTGGAGTTGGTCTACCGAAAATTTTGGAACCACTATCGATTATGCCAATCCTTCTACTCCGCTGGAAATTAATGGTGTTCTCTATGCGAATATCGCCAACACTCGAAACGTTGCCGCAATCGATGCAACTTCAGGTCAGGTTCTCTGGTTGTATCGCTACGATGAGGGTGCGCGATTCGATGAAGCACCTCGAAAAGGTCCTGGCAGAGGAGTGGCTTTTTACAGTAACGGCGAGAAGAACCGGGTAATCGACATTTCTCCTGGTTATCAACTGGTTTCCTTGGATGCCGAAACTGGTATTCCAGATCCAACTTTTGGTGACAATGGTATCGTCGATTTGTATGTAGGCGTTCGTAATGGAGACGATCCTCGTTATCCTTTTCCAGATATTGGAATTTCTGCGCCACCATTTGTAATGAACGATGTCATCATCGTTGGCGCTGCACACCGCACTGGGGGGCGACCACGTTCCAAGTTCAACACTAAGGGTGATATCCGTGGATTCGACGTTCACACTGGCGAGTTGTTGTGGACCTTTCACACGATTCCTGCTTTTGGTGAATATGGTTACGAATCCTGGATAACCGGTAACGATATCACTGGTAATTCAGGTGTATGGGCTCCTATTTCTGGAGATGCTGAGAACGGCATTGTATTTCTTCCAATAGAAGATCCAACAGGTGACTATTACGGTGGTGACCGTCACGGTGATAACCTGTTCTCTAGTGGTATCGTTGCAGTAGATGTTAGAACCGGCGAACGCTTATGGCACTTTCAGTATATTCATCATGACATTTGGGATTGGGATGTTCCTAATGCACCGATCATCGCGAATTTACCAAACGGTCGAGAAGTAGTTTTTTCAGTAACGAAGCAAGCATGGATTTACGCTTTCGATCGTCTTACTGGTGAACCAATTTGGCCAATTGTAGAAAGAGAAGTCCCTGTTGGTGATGTTCCAAATGAATGGTATGCGCCGACACAACCATTCCCAACTCGTCCTGCGGCATTTGACCGTCAGGGATTTACTGAAGCTGATTTGATCGATTTCACTCCTGAATTGCGCGCACTTGCTCTAGAAGCGATTCAAGATTTCCGGTTGAGCCCAAGCATATATACACCACCTTCGTTGCAGGATCATCCTGATGGTACGCGCGGTCTACTGAGCTTACCTTCTTCGACCGGCGGGGCTAACTGGGAGCACTCTGCATTCGATCCTGAAACAGGAATAGTTTACGTTCCTTCTAGGACTCAACTCCAAGTATTAGCACTGGCAAAGAATCCCGAATCCGATATTGATCTCAGTCAGGGATTCGGTGTGCGTGCGCCTCGTGTACAAGGCCTCGAAGTAGTTAAACCTCCTTATGGAAGAATCACCGCTATTGATATGAACACCGGTGATCATCTCTGGATGATAGCTAATGCAGATACTCCGGAGCGAATTGCGAATCACCCACTGCTCGAAGGTGTTGATCTGCCGCGAACAGGAATTCCAACTCGATCCAGTGTTTTAGCAACTAAAAGTTTACTTTTTATTGGTGAAGGAACTGGTGGTGCCGGTGCTAGCCCAATCTACCGCGCGGTAGATAAAGCAACCGGTGAAATTCTTCACGAGATGGAATTACCAGACAACCAAACTGGTCTTCCAATGACTTACGAACACGATGGTAAACAATATATCGCAATGTGGATCGGTGGTAGCGGACAACCTACTCAGTTAATTGCTTACGCTTTGCCTGATTAATACAAACCATTCAGAGTAAAAACGCGTGTTGCGTTTTTGCTCTGAAATCTATAATCGACTTCAATCCAAGAGGCATCGATGAAACTTTTTCAAAAAAGTAGTCGCGCGTTAACTGGGATTTTGGCTTTTTCAGTTTTCTCCTTTTATTCTATTAATTCTTTTGGGCAATTCGATACTGCACCTACTTATTACGATGGAGTCCGTGATGCCTTAATTCGAAATTGTGCTGAATGTCATCGGGATGATGCGCCTAATCTAGGTGGAATAAGTGCACCATTTTCTGTTTTTTCCTACGAACAAGCTAAAGTTTGGGCGCCAGTAATCGCGCTGCGGTTAAAAGATGGTTCTATGCCGCCCTGGGGGGCTCATCGCCAGCATCAAGGCACTTTTAAGAATGAACGCTATATTTCTGATTTTGATAAAGCATTAATAATTAACTGGGTAGAAAGAGGTGCTTTAGAGGGCGATGCTTTAGCGCGCACAGCGCACCAAGAATTGGAAGCCGTTGCGAGCAATGTGCCATCGCAAGCCTCTGATGGCTCGCTCTGGTGGATGGGTGTGCCCGACGCTCTTGTCGCTTTTCCTGAACCAATAGAAGTTTGTGAAGAAGCGAGTGACTGGCAGCCGACGATTCGTATGGAGCTTGCGGATGGCGATTTAAGTCAGCCACGTTGGGTGAAAGCAACAGAAATCCGTCCAGGCAGTTCCACTATGCATCACTCCGTGTCGAATTATCTTGGTGTGGCGGTTCCTGGAAGAGGGCCTCAAGTTTATCCAGACGGTTGGGGGTTCCTTCTTCCTGCTGATCCGTTCATTTCCATCAATATGCACTATGCCAAAGATGCAGGACCGGGAACTGCGGTAGAAGATAATACTGCTGGGGGCTTTTTATTTTATGAGCCCGGGGACATTATCGACTACGTCGTTGAAAATACGATTCCAATGAATACTGATATCGTAATTCCGCCTGGCGATCCTAATTATATGGCGACACATGAGCACGTTATAGAGGATGATATTCTTCTTTTGGCACTAGCACCTCACGCACATTATCGAGGTAAGGCTGTTAAGCTTGAATTGGAATTGCCAGGAGTAGATGAAATAGAAACATTGCTCTGGGTGCCAGATTACGATTTTAATTGGCAATTTCATTACGAATACCATGAGCCAAGATTTGTTCCTGCTGGTGCTAAATTATATGTGACCTGGTGGTTCGATAACTCTATAGATAATCCAGCTAACCCTGACTCAACTGCTGAAGTGCGATACGGCCCACGCTCTGTAGATGAAATGATGAATGCTCGCTACTACTTTACCAAAGCACAACCTCAAGGAATTGTGGTGGGCGATGTAGTTCCAGAGAGTCTCATTGCTAACGCTAGCCGGCGTGAACAAAACGAGCGAAGCATGCTCGATCGCTGGGAAACAGATAATTTAAGCCAGCGCTGCAGATCTAACTAAACTCCAACTCAACTGTATTACGTTGCATTAAACTATGTTTGGCAAACTTACAAAAATTTTCCTGCTGGTATTGCTGTCTGTTTCTATTGGCAATGCTGAAGAGGGTAATTGGCGCATCGTAAATTACTGGTCGGAATGGTGCGCTCCTTGTCGTATCGAGATCCCTATGTTCAACTCCTTAAGTGAGGAGCTGGCTGATAAAAATATTAGTATCGTTGGCGTAAACTTCGATGAAGATCCTAGGGAGATTACCTTAGAAATAGCTGAAGAGCTTGGAGTTAGTTTTCCAACGCTGACAATGGCGCAGGTAGGAGAATTAGCACTGCGTCCGCCAGATGTAATGCCTACCACTTACATATTGACTCCTGAGAATGAAGTTGTAACTAAGTTAATTGGGATGCAGAAGAAAGAAGACATCCTCAAGGAACTGGTAAAACTAGGAATTGAAAACTAATTAAATTAGATGAAGACTGAAAATTTACAATTCTTATTAATTTTTATTGCTGTGTTCGTTAGCAATGGCCTTATTGCTGCACCGCAAGAATTAAGTGAAGGTTCAATTGAATATTTTGTTTCACCTGCTCCTAAAAACAGTGCTCTGTCTCGAGTAGTTAGTGATAAATCGGGTCGAATCTATCTCTCCTGGGTTAGTCAGGAAGGTGACTTGGCGCGTTTCGAATATTCCGAACTCATGGGTAACGACTGGAGCAATCCTGAAACAATTAGTGAAGGCGATGATTGGTTCGTAAACTGGGCCGATTTCCCAATGCTATCAGTGAACGCAGGGAATATGGCTGCGCTTTGGCTAAGGATGAGCGCAAAAGGTACTTACGACTACAACATAGAAGCGAGCTTTTTTGCGGCCGGTGCCCGTAATTGGAGCGAAGCCCGAATTATTCACAACGATGGCGTAAACGCTGAGCATGGCTTTGTTTCCATGCTTCCAATGGGTGGTGGTAGCACAATGTTTACCTGGCTCGATGGTCGCAATACCAAGCTGGAAGATGGTTATGGAGAAATGACTTTGCGTGCCGGAGTCTTTGACGCAACAGGTAACAAATTGAACGAATGGGAATTGGATCATCGGGTTTGCGATTGCTGTCAAACCAGTTCTGCGTTAACTGCCAAGGGCCCAATCGTTGTATATCGTGATCGTAGCGAAAATGAAATCCGCGATACATCTGTGATTCGTCATATCAATGGCAAATGGACTGAGCCGGAATCAATTCACAATGACAATTGGCAAATATCTGGCTGCCCAGTCAATGGCCCGTCTGTTTCCGCCAATGAAGAACAAGTTGCAGTTGCCTGGTTCACAGCTAAGGACGACACACCAAAAGTGCAACTCGCATTGTCTGCAGACAGTGGTGATAGCTTTTCATCTCCAATCGTAGTTGCAAGTCTGAAAACTAATGGCCGGGTTGGTACTGCGATCTTGGATAGTGGCGAGATTGTTGTTAGTTGGATGGATACAACAGAAGCAGATGCAGTAATTATGCTTTCTTTGTTCAGTGCAGAAGGTAAGCTACTTGATAATTATAAAGTGGCAAAATCCAGCGCTTCTCGACGGAGTGGATTTCCAATTATTGAAGAAGTAGGGAATTCAGTTTATGTCTCCTGGACAGACATAAGCAGCGTATCTCAAGTAAAAGTAGCTCGGCTGGTATTTGAATAAAAGCTATCGATAGCCTTCACTGAGTTGAATAGTAGCTGAAGGAATTTCTCTAAAATCCATAGTGTAAAAATAAGGACGACTCAGAATTTGGAGTGAGTAGAATTTGTTATGGTAGCTAAACTCAATATATGGCTGTTCATCCATTAAGAAGCTAATTCCATTTTCTCTAACCACTGTTGTTGCTTTACCCCCTGATCTTTTGCTTGCGCTAAATCTTATTTCTTCTATATTTTCGCCACCAAAAAGTAAATAATCATCTGTGTTATTCACATAAAGCTTTCCATCAAGAATTGGCTGATCAGTCAAATAAGGTGGGTCGCCGCGATAGATAATTCTTTCACTGGCGATCTGATTAGAAGATGATGTATTGTCTCCAGCAACAATGCCTTCCAACCGCTGCTGAATTTCTTCATTACTTTCGCTACAGGCCCCTAATGACAATGTAGTAGCGGCAATTAATAACAATGCAATTACTTTCATTGAATTAAGAATAGGAGTATTGAGCAAGGAAAATACATAAGATAACGATTACAACCCTGTCATATTTGGTTTCTAGGTTTCTGTAACACACCTGGCAGGATCAGACTCACCCAGTACAGGATTCATGTTGCTGGAGTGAATATAATCTGCCGCCAATTTTCCCGCCATCGGTCCACGCCCAAAACCAGACGAAGCCAAGCCAGAGACAATAAATAGATTATCCCGTACCGGGATCTTGCCAATAATAGGGGAGCCATCTAAAGAGAAGGGCATTAGTCCTGCCCAGGTCCGGGCTATCGGAAGACTAGCCACTAGAGGAATGACTTCTGCCGCGTGTTGTCGGTTTACTTCAATGCCGGATCGATTTGGAGTCTTGTCATAACCAAGACTTTCACGATCGCCACCAAAGATAATTTCACCATTCATGCGTTGGCGGCCATAAAGGTGGCGTGTCATGCGTCTGCCATTTTTGTGGGTCAAATTTGGAGGAGTAACTTCGTCGGCACCGTTGTCTTTACTCCAGGCGTAGCTGGACACTGTGGAACCGATTGTATGCAGTACCCGTGCAGGTAAACTTTCAGTTGCCCACATTTGCCCGCGTATAGGAACGATTGGAATTTTAAGCCCAAGCATTTCTCCAATAGGGCCGCACCAGGCGCCAGTTGCCAGCACTAAAGACTGGCAACGAAATTCCGCGGATTCCGTTTGTACCGAATATCCGCCAGCACTCAATGGAGACATAGAAACAACATTGTGTCCCGTGTTAATAGTTGCCCCTGCAACTTGAGCAGCATGAGCAAACGCTTGAGTAGATTTAACCGGATCGGCTTGGCCGCGTTCTGGTCGATACATATAGCCCGGTAACGATCCATTTGATTCCGGTTCGATTGCTCTCGCTTCTCTGGATGAAAGCAACTCGATTTGGTAACCGTTGTTACGCTGAGCGGCAACATCATCCTGGTAATACTCGTATTGCTCATCTGTATGAATTGCGGTGAGAGTGCCGGAGAGCCGAAATTCCATGTCGTAACCGAGATCAATCTGCATGCGCTTAAAGATCTCGACACTGCCCGCGGTCAAATAAGAAAGAAGATTCGGATTATTCCCCCAGCCCGAACCACCAAGACCGCCCATGTTCTGACCAGATGCCTCTGATGCTATTTCACCGCGTTCTAATAAAAGAACATCGCGGCCTTGTTCTGCTAAATGGAATGCAGTGGAAGACCCGGCAATACCTCCTCCGATAATAAGAATGTCTGTCTCATTGCCTGTCTGTGCTGTAAGTTGCCCTGGCAAGGCATTTGCTGCAGCCAGAGTTCCTAATCCAGCAATTAATCGGCGTCGATCAGTGTTATGTTTTTTATCTGCCATAGTATTCTTGCTCTATATTGACCTATGCAGAAACTGCAAGATCTCATCGCGGTTGTTAACACTCTGATTGGTCAGAATAACATAAGGATACAGGCCTTCGGGTCTTTGGATATAGCCTGAGAAATTGTAAACACCGGTCAAGGTTCCGCTCTTGCGCAGCGCCCCGTTTACCTCAGGCAACAAATCTGCATAAGGTCTAAAGGCTTCCATTATCTGCATCATGCCACGAGCAGTGATGCGTTGCTGCCGAGAAAGGCCTGAGCCCTCCAGCATTAATAGTGATTGTGGATTAATGCCAACTCCATTTCCATAAATCTCTGTCAATTGTTGATGCAAAACTTCGCGTGCGGATTCTGACGTGGCGGGATAGCCTCTATTTTGCGCCCCCAGAGCAAGAAAGAGTTGATTGGCTATAAAGTTGTTAGAGAAGCGAAGCATGCCAGCCAAGATTTCTCGCAATGAGCGCGAGTTGAAATGCTCATAATAAAGATTCCATTCTTCGGAAAGCGCTTCATGATAAAAATCAGAGTCTAATATTGTGATACCTGACTCTTTTAAAAAAAAGTTAAATAGTTGTTGTGCTTGTCTTAGCCCGTCCTCAGGTTCACTACCTAAATTGATGCGCTGTGATTCCCCAGCTGAAAGTTGTGCGCCGAATTCTAGAGCTAGTGGTGTTAATGGGGTTTGTTCTTCGCCTGATATTAAATTGCCACTAGCATCCCACGCCAAATTAACCGTATTAAAGTTTACAGCTAAGGCAGAATTGCGAGCGGCATAGGGGTCATCTACATTTAGCTCTAACGGGAGGTCTCCACTTTCGAAAGCGGAGTCGTCCAAAACCAGGCGCCGAACATCGGATAGACCACGCTGAGATAACACTTCAGCGATGGTTGCAATTTCTTCCGAAACTAAAAATGGATCGCCCAAGCCGCGAATTAAGAGATCGTCTGATTCATTACGATAAAAATGTGTTTCGAATTGAAAATCCTCCCCTAAGACATTTAATGCTACTTGAGCTAAGGGGATCTTAACTAAAGAAGCAGGAATTAAAGAGTTTTCAGGATTCAGGCTTGCTATTACTTCCCCGCTAGGAGAATGAAACAGGACACCACCATCACCAGCCAATTCTTCTAGTTGGTTTTGCGAGAAAGCAGAAGGTGCAAGCAAGCAGCCAACTAGTAAAAGAAACCGTGAATAGATATGCAGTGAATTGATGATGGGCTTCATGGCTACAATACTTTAGCCCTTCAGTTAATTAAGGCAAGGCTAAAACGACCATTTCCGGTGGTGTGCCACGTACTGTAATGGCAATTTGCTGCTGGTTTTCGCTCATGTAAGTTACTGGCGGGCCGATTGCCTGTGCCGGCAATGCTACTTCCGCTAATGTGGCTCCAGTTTGTTTGTCTCTAGCCACTAAAGGATATTCTCCTGATTCATTTGCTGTGGTCTGTGCAGATATCAGCAACGTTTTTGTTACCAGAATCTGATCACGTCCGTTTCCAAGCGGCGGTAAATCCAAATCAGCTAGGGCAGGATGATTTCGCACGGTGGGTGCGCCAGCACCGTTGGCTACCTGCCATAGAATCTCGCCTTCATTTAAATCGATAGCAGTGATTCGACCATAAGGTGGTTTTGTCAGCGGCAAGCCGCTGGGCCTTAAATTCGTAGTGACGTTGCGTATGTAGTTGAGGGTTGCATCTCCAGCATCTGGAATTACTAGTCCGGAACGACTTGGTAATGTAGCCGACGGGATATAGATCACTCCAGTTTCAGGATCTACGCCAGCGCCATGCCAGTTTGCGCCGCCGGTGTAACCAGGGACATGAATCGTGCCAAAACTATTCTCAGTAGGCAGCGATGGTGGGGTAAACATTGGACCGTATCTATGCTGATCTAGCATCTCGATCGCTGCCGCGCGCAGCTCCGGAGTGAAATCGATCAAGTCATTTTCGGTCAAACTCTGCCGTTCAAAAGGCGGTGGCTTTGTTGGATATGGTTGTGTGGGTGATGCTCTGTCACCAGGCACGTCGGTGGCAGGAACTGGCCGCTCTTCGATTGGCCATACGGGTTCACCAGTTATACGATTAAACACAAAC
>MDTE01029506.1_pt1 | contig 39831 bp, 20 predicted proteins | sample 811231 | NCBI WGS metagenome assembly MDTE01 (sample SAMN05326651, study PRJNA326480) | marine metagenome | isolation source: seawater | place: Indian Ocean: Red Sea | collected 2010
TGTTTTTGTCGTTTGTGGAAGTGTCCACTGAACACATATTCTTGATTTTTGAAGTGTTCTGCTTTAAGTTCGCCATGATCGGGCATTTGTACCATAGCATTCATATAAAAACTAGGTAATTCAAAATGTCCAAACAAGTATTTTGCATTAATTTTACTAATTTTCTTCCATTCGTCGCCTACTAACCATGGAACTAGTGCTACATCTTCTTCTTGATATATAGAATCAACGAATGTTATACCAGGAATGTGTTTGGCAAATGCTGTTGAATTAACATCTCTTTTATCTTTGTAATAAAGATCGTGATTACCATCAAAAAAGTAAAATTTTTCAAAGGATTGTCCTAGTTTTTCCATACAACGGATAGTACTATCCATTGTTGTGAGGTTTAGACTGTTTCTATTATGATGCCAGTCTCCACAGAAGATACCTGTTTCGCAATTATTTTGTTTTGCTTGATCAATGTACCAATCGATAAAGTTTTCACAGTCTTGGTTATGTATTTTACTATTACCTTTGAGGCCAAAGTGTATATCTGTAAATACAGCGGCTTTCTTAAACAAATTTTATTTCTCCGTATACCTATTCTCGTTGAGTATAAAGCCAAATTTAGGCTTTGTCAACTGTTAATTTTGGGTTTTTTGGCTATCCATTTCTCTTTTCATAGCATTATCCCATTCTCCGGCCGCTTGTCTTGTATAACTAGGGTTCATATCGTTCATTTCTAATATATCGTCTCTTATATTTTGATTTCTTTTTTCTATATTGATTACACGTACAAAACTATTAGTAACTGCCGCTGTGTAGTAAGCAAAGGGGTTCTGTGACTTAGATTCATCAAATTGTAAGCCTATTTGTGCTAATTGAAGTATTGCTTGTCCACGCATTTCGTCATTATATGTGTATCCTCGCACATTTCCTCGTGTAGCATAGCGATCACATAGTTTCATCCACATCATTGCAAGTTTATTTGTTGCTTTGCCGTGATCTAAGTTAAAAAACCCGTTTTCCATACCACCTTGCCAGTGACTTTTACCTATACATACTAATTCATCGTTGTCGTTAAACTTATAGTGTTGAAATGGTGGAAAATTTAGTTTTACTTTTCTATCAGCTTCTGTTTTTGGTGTCTTTTTACGTCCAGGCTCATCAGGAATGTGTTCAAATGTCATAATTCTAAAAATTAATTCAGTTTTTTCAATTTTTCTGTAATCAATTTCGCACTGAGCAAGTTTTATTTTTTCTCCTCTTGCTTTTCTCGCATCGAAATCCGCATGTTGTAATCTTTTTGCTTTATTTCTTTTTGCTTCTGCTATTGTTCTTACATTTATTTTTTCTATACTAGGTAAAATTATGTCAAATTGATGATATTCAGGATCTACGTAGCTACAGAATGTACTTTTTGACTTATGTATTTCCTTTAAAATATCTTTGTTGTTAAGATAGTTTATTCTTTTCATTTTTTCTCCAAATTGTTATTACATTATAATATACGCACATTAAAAAGTCAACTAAATAATACATATAGGAGACAAATATTATGCCAGAACCAGATTTAGATGCCTTTGGTGGACCAGGTCCAGCTATTACAACAAATTCTGCAAAATCACAATCTAGAAATTCTAAATCTCCTGTGCAATCTTTGCAAGATTTAGGAGGAAGTTCTATTAGCTTTGGAAAAAGCGTGATACAAAATGGATTTAAAAACACAGTAGAAGATGTATTTGCAAACGGAGCATCTGGACTAATGAGTTTGTTGCGTGGCAAAGGTATTCCTATCGACGGTTTAGCTGGTGGTTTGTTTTCTAGTAATACAGCAAGCTGGGCAAGAAACGATGATGAAGACTGGAGAGTAAAACTTAGCATTCCTAATGGATTAGCATTAGAAGGAAATCTACAGTCTAAATTAGTTGAAACAAATGGAATGATATTTCCTTATACTCCAACAGTCATATTTTCTCATAGTGCCGCTTATTCACAAATCAAACCTACACATAGTAATTATCCCTTTCCTATATATCAGAGCAGTCAACCTGACAACTTGCAAATTACCGGAGAATTTTATATAGAAGGTGCGGACGAGGGCCTTTATTGGGTAGCTTGTGTACACTATTTGAGGTCAATTACTAAAATGGCTTATGGTAAAACATCTAATGCAGGTACACCACCACCTATTGTTTTACTAAATGGTTACGGAGACTATGTATTTAAAAATGTCCCAGTTGTAATAATAAACTTTTCAGTAGATTTACCAACTGATGTTGACTATATACATGTTCCGGAAGCAAATACATATGCTCCTACAAGAAGCACGGTTACAATACAGGCAATTCCAACATACTCAAGAAGAGAAGTGCATAACTTTAGCCTTGATACTTTTGTAAAAGGAGGATATGCTAAAGGTAGGGGAGGATTTATTTAATGTATGCTGAAAGCAGTCCTTATTATAAGACACAAATAGTATCCGGAGAATATTTAGACATATTGCAAATTCGTCCTGTACCAGCAGAACCAGATGATGTGTTATATACAATAGAAGTCCAATACACTCACCGTCCAGATCTATTAGCATTTGATATGTATGGAGACAAAGATTTATGGTGGGTTTTTGCACAAAGAAATTTAGAAAAATTAAAAGATCCTATTTTTGATTTTGAAGCAGGTACAGAAATATTTGTCCCTAAAGGACCGACACTTAAAAGATTACTAGGATTGTAATATGGATCCACAAAATTTAATTTCAAGACTTAAATCCAAAGGTCAGGACCTAGCAGATAAAGCAGAAACTGCCGCAAATACTGTAGCAAATAATTTTCAAGAATCAGGTAATATATCTGTTGGCGGAGTTGCAAGTGCAGTCGAAGGTGCTTTATCTGATATTACCGGATCTACAGTTGATATGACAAAAACTGTAAATGGTATTACTGGTCCTGCATTAGGACAACTTGATCTAGCTTACGGCGGATTATCAAATGTGCTTCAACAAAATATGATGTCTAATCCTGTAATGCAAGGAATATCTGGTTTTGCATCTGGATTGGCAGGATTGACAGGAATGTTTGGTTATGGAAAACAACCAAACATGCTAGAAGGCTTTGCAAGTTACAATTATGTTTTTACATTAGGTTGTTTAACTGACTTTGAATTAAACTTTCCTGACCTTACTTATAGATACAGAGATCCTTTAATCACAATATTAAAAAGTGGTGGTGGAGACTTGAAAGGTAGCAGAACTATATATGAAAGGAACGGAAAAACTGAATATTTTATAGATGATGTAGAAATTGAAACAATAGTTGCAGGTAATCCTGGAACTAGATCTACAAATGCCACAAGTATCAAATTTCAAATAACTGAGCCATACAGTATGGGTTTATTTTTACAGGCTTTGCAAATTGCGGCCTTAAGTGCAGGGCATAAAAATTACATAGAAGCACCGTATGTGCTATCAGTAGAATTCAAAGGATATGATCAAGCAGGTAGAAGATATACTGCTAGACAAGGAAGAAGAATATTTCCGTTAAAATTTGTAAATGTAGAATTTGAAGTTACTGAAGGCGGAAGTATGTATGCAGTGCAAGCAATTCCATTTCATGAAGAAGCTCTTAAAGATCAGATGCAAACGACTAGAACAGACATAACATTTCACGGTAGAACAGTTGCAGAAATGCTCCAATGGGGATTTCAAAGTTTAACCAATAATATGAACGAAAAATTACTTGAAGGCGAAAAAGTAGGCAATGCAACAAAAGCAGATCAATATATTATTTTGTTTCCAACAGAAAATAGTAGTGCTAAAGAATCTGCCGCTTTTAGTAAAGCTCAATCTACAGGTAGCGACAGTGCTACAACGGCCGGAAATAATGGTTCGCAGGAAGGACAGGAGCAAAGAGAACTGTCTGAAGAGCAATTACAAAGATTATATGAGTCTGCTACAGGCGTGTTAAATGGCAAAATGACCATGAAGGAATTCGAAAGTAAATTAGCTGAAGAAAAAGGTATAATTTTAAAACGATCTAGTCTAGGTGAAACAATAAGAGAATATGCAGATAAAGAAGAAAATATTAATCCTATCGGAATGTCCAAAATTGTAAAAAGCAGATTAGATACAGGTAAAAAACCATTTGGTAGAAAAAAAGATTGTGAAGACGAAAACGTAAAAGGAAAAATAGATAGATGTAAGGTTGTTCCGTCAGATGATGCAAGAATAATGTCGGTTGCTTCAGGCAAAAAAATACAAGATATTATTGAAGAAGTAATTTTATTAAGTGAGTACGGTAGAGGTATAACAGAACGTAAACCTGATTCAAATGGAATGGTAGATTGGTTTAGAATAGAAACTAATGTTTATCAAGTAACAAGCCATGAAAATGTTGATCAAACAGGTAAGCCTCCTAGAATATTTGTTTTTAGAGTTGTGCCTTACAAAGTACACCATAGTAAATTTAGAAGTCCAACCGAAAAAAGTAAAGGAATACAAAATTTAAAAAATATAGCGGCAAAAGAATACAACTATATCTATACTGGGCAAAACAAAGATATTATAAATTTTGATATAAATTTTAATCATGCATTTTTTACAAGTATAGCAGGAGATTTTGGACAAAAAACATCGGACAGTTTGACATCTGAAAGTGGTGCAAAAGCCGCAGGAAACAAAGTAGCATCTCCTGGAGCAACTACTGGAGACACTAACAGTACAGAAAATTCAAAAACAAATGCATCTATAAACACAGGCAATCCTACAGACGGCGGCGGTCCTATGGTCCATCCAGAAAGTGTTGTTGCTAGAAATTTTAATGAAGCATTAATGAATAGTCCAGTAGATTTAGTTATGTTAGATTTAGAAATCTGGGGAGATCCATATTATATTGGTGATAGTGGTATGGGAAATTACAGTGCGGCTCCTGGACCTAGCTTCAATATTACAAGTGACGGAAGTATGGATTACCAAAACGGAGAAGTAGACATAGAAATTAATTTTAGAACACCTATTGATTACGCTGGGAACTATATGGAATTTCCAGGAGGAGGGTACGGACCAGTAGGAGCATTTAGCGGATTGTATCAAGTTTTGTTTTGTAACAATAAATTTAGCAAAGGTCAGTTTACACAAACGTTACAAACAATTCGTAGACCAAAACAAGAAAGCGATACAAAGCAAGTAGCACCAGATGCTACAGGAGCAGTAACTACTACAGAAGAAAACAAGCAAATTTCTACTACAGAAGCAAAAGTAGAAGGCGGAAAAGACGGTCAATCTGGACCACCGCCAGGACATCCTGAATATAATAAAGGTGGCAACACATCACCTTCTAAACAACCTAGTTCAGGATTTATAAAAGGCACTAATGCACGTAGAATGCCTGATGGCAGAATAGTAGGTGGATTGTAATGTCAGAAGAAATACGTAGTCCCGCACCGAAAGCTGAAACAGTAAAAAAATTAGAAGGTCCAGGACCGTTCTTAGCTGTTGTAAGAAACCATTTAGATCCTGAATATATGGGAACCTTAGAAGTTGAATTATTAAGACATGCTTCTGAAGGCGGAACACCTGATGCAACTGGACAGGTTGCAGTAGTAAGTTACCTTAGTCCATTTTATGGTATTACACCATACAGGGGCGTAAGTGAAAATGAAGGTTTCGATTACACGCAAAAAAGCTATGGATTTTGGGCAGTGCCACCTGATGTAGGTACAAAAGTATTAGTAATTTTTGCAGAAGGGAACAGAGGTAAAGGTTATTGGATAGGCTGTGTACAGGACGAAAATATGAACTTTATGGTTCCTGGTATAGCAAGTACTACATATAATGATGAAGACACAACGAAAGCAAAACCTGTAGGAGAGTATAACAAAAAAACAGAAGAAGCAAACAGTAGAGATAGCACACAATATATAAAACCATGTGCAATGGATTTATGTAAAGTTCTTGAAAATGCAGGCTTGGATAGTGATCCTGTTAGAGGCACAACAACATCAAGTGCTAGAAGAGACTTACCTAGTATGGTTTTTGGTTGGAGTTCTCCAGGACCTTTAGACAGACGAGACGGCAAACCAACAGTAAAATCAGGAGAAAAACTAAGTCAAATTGACACACCTGTAAGTAGATTGACTGGATCTAGCATTGTAATGGATGACGGCGATCCTACTTTGTTTAGAAAAGGACCTGCAAGAGGAGAAAATTCTGTACCTAGTGAATATACTACTCTAGATAAAGGCGGCGATCCTATGATACCGCACAACGAATTATTAAGAATTAGGACTAGAACAGGACACCAAATTTTATTACATAATTCTGAAGACTTAGTTTATATTGCCCACGGTAGCGGAGACAGTTGGATTGAAATGACAGCAAATGGAAAGATTGATATCTATTCAAAAGATAGTGTAAGCATACATACAGAAAATGATTTTAATTTTAAAGCTGATAGGGATATCAATATAGAATCTGGAAATAATATTAATATCAAAGCAGGCAATCAAATGATAACAGAAACAGGTGCTAACTACGAAGTAAAAGTAGGAGCAGACGGCAAAATTACCTGTGCTGGAACAAGTAATATTAAATCTAAGCATCATTATGAAACAGCAGATAGAATAGATATGAATGGTCCTCCGGCTGCAGAAGCCGGATCTGCACCTGTGCCAACTAGAGTGCCTAAAAAAGGATCATGGACAGGACAAGAAAATAAAAATCCTTTAGAACATACACCTGAAAAAACAGATAGTGATATTGAAAAAATAAAAGCAGGAACTGCAAACGCTTCTAGTGATGATAAAAACAAAGAAAAAAATCCTGAAGATACTTTTAAGAAATGTGCTACTGAGGCACCTCCCGAAGAAGAAAGCACAGTAGATGATGATCCTGTATCAGATAGCACAGATGTAACAAATTCAGATAATGCCACGTTAGTAAATCAAAACGGAGTACCGCAAACAACTACTACAAATACACAAACTAATGAAGGTGGTACTACTACACAAACTAGTTCTACATCTACAACAACTGAAACAATAACATCAGGAGGAAAAGCTGTTCTAGTAGGTGAGGATGGCAACGTTATTCCTGAAGCATCTGCACCTAAACAAATAGCAGTTGCAAGAAATGCTGACGGACAAATAATATCAAGAACAGTAGAAATAGAAGGTGTTGACGAAGATGGATTTGCATATACCGAAACTAAACGTATTGCTGTAGATCCAAGTACAGGAAAAGACATTGACGGACCAGTAAAAGTATCACAATATGCTTCAAGCAATGCTAATAAAAATAAAATAGAATATGAAGGCGGCGCACAACCTAGTAATTCATTTGAAGACGATGAAGATCCATATGCAGATCTTACAGATGAGTACCTAAATACCTAAGGTAAATACGTTATGAGCACAGTAGAGAAAAAACTTTATGAAGAAATTACAGTAAAAAGTAATACTAGACCTGACTATGGCATAGGGTCAAAAACATATAAAGGATTTTCAACAGTTAATCCAGATCAAAACGGTTTCAATTTATATGATTTTGAAATTATAAAACAGGATATAATTAATCATTTCCATATTAGACAAGGTGAAAATCTAAGTAATCCTAATTTCGGCACAATTATATGGGACGTATTATACGAGCCTCTTACAGAAAGGCTAAAACAAATTATTGTAGAAAATGTTACTGAAATTGTAAATTATGATCCTAGAGTGAATGCTGTAAATGTTACTGTAGATCAATATGAAAGTGGATTACAAATAGAAGCAGAACTTGTTTTTCTTCCTTATAATATTGTAGAACAAATGCGGTTTACATTTGATCAAAATAACGGATTTTTGACAACATAAATTATATACGCAGTTTACTAAAACTAATAAATACTGCTAATAAACAAGGAAAGCAAGATGTCCTCAACAGATAGACAAAATAGACTACTCGTAGCCGAAGATTGGAAACGTATCTATCAAAGTTATAGAAACGCAGATTTCAAATCTTATGATTTTGATAACTTGCGTAGAACAATGATAAATTATCTACGCCAAAATTATCCTGAAGATTTTAATGATTATATAGAATCATCAGAATATCTTGCTTTAATAGATTTAATTGCATTTTTAGGTCAGAACTTTGCTTTCCGTTCAGACTTAAATGCAAGAGAAAACTTTCTTGAATTGGCAGAACGTAGAGAATCAGTGTTACGTTTAGCTCGCACACTGTCTTACAATCCTAAGCGTAATCAGGCTGCTAACGGATTATTAAAAATTGAAAGTGTGCAAACATCAGAATCTGTAAGAGATTCAAATAATATAAATTTAGAAAACCAAACTATTGTTTGGAATGACCCTAGTAATTCTAACTGGCAAGAACAATTTACAAAAGTTTTAAATGCCGCTTTACCAATAAATGGCACTGTAGGCCGTCCTGTCAAAAAAGAAACAGTAAATTCTATTCCTACAGAACAATATAGATTGAACAGCACAAATAGTACAGTGCCAGTTTTTGGCTTTAATAAAACTATTAGTGGTGTAACTTCACGTTTTGAAATAGTTAGCACTGATATCTCTAACGGTAGCATTATAGAAGAATTTCCTTATCCAGGAAATAATTTTGCATTTTTATATAGAGATGATGGAAAAGGTCCAAGCAGTAGTAACACAGGTTACTTTTGTCATTTCCGTCAAGGAACATTAGATAACGGATCTTTCAACGTAGGTGCTCCTAGTACAAACCAAGTTGTTGCAATAGATGCGCCAAATGTAAATAATTCTGATGTTTGGTTATACAGCGTAGATGAATTTGGTTTAGAACAAGAGTTATGGACTAAAGTAGATGCAGTAGAAGGAAATAATGTTGTTTATAATAGTCTAAGTAAAAGTATAAGAAATATTTATAGTGTTCTTACAAGAGCAAATGATAGAATCAGTTTAATTTTTGCAGACGGAACTTTTGGTAATTTACCTCAAGGAAATTTTAAAGTTTATTATAGAACAAGTAAAAATGAAAGATTAATTATAGATCCAAGTGATATGCGTGGAGTAAGCATAAATGTTCCTTATATTTCTAAATCAGGAAAAAATGAACAACTATCAATAGTATTTCAATTAAAATATACTGTCGACAATGCTAGTATAAGTGAAACTAGTGCAAGTATTAAAAGAAATGCTCCTGCTAATTATTACACACAAAATAGAATGATTACAGCAGAAGATTATCAGATTGCTCCTCTTACAAGTAGCCAAGAAATTATTAAAGTTAAAAGTGTAAACAGAGTATCTAGTGGTATAAGCAGGTACTTAGATCTTGTTGATGCAACAGGAAGATATAGTAAAACAAATTTGTTTGCAACTGATGGAATTTTGACTAGAGAATATTTAGATACTAAAGAAGGTTTTGATTTTGTTACAAAGACTGATATTGAGGGTGTAATTGCAAATATTATTGAGCCTATTTTAAATAATAGAAAAGTTAAAAATTATTATCTTACTAAATTTCCAAAAACCTTAGTCGGAGACTTGAATTTAACATGGAAAAGTGTAACTAAAGATACAAATTTAAACACAGGTTATCTTACAAACTCCGTTGGCATTACACAACAGCTTGGATCTTTTACAGCTAGTGTTTTAAAATTAATTAAACCAGGAACATTGCTGAAATTTCAACCACCTTCTGGTAAGCATTTTATGAAAAATAATGAACACGGATTAATGGATGGTCCTGCTGATCATCCTAACAGTGTTGAATACAAATGGGTAAAAGTAAACAGTGTACTAGGAGACGGAACTACAAACTCTGAAACTGGAGAAGGCCCAGTTGCAATAAATGATATTATTCCTGAAGGTGCAGAATTAGTGCAAGTTATTCCAAGAATTGCAAATAAAATACAAACACCTGTACAAACACAAATAGTAAATCAAATTTTTGCATATAAAACATTTGGTCTAAGGTTTGATACTAATGTTGGTGAATGGCGTCTTATAACAAGCACAAATTTAGATAGTGCAAGTGAATTCAATATTGGTAAAACTGGCGACAATACAAATCAGCAATTAGATGCAAGTTGGTTATTGTTATTTGAAACTAATGGAGAAACATATACTATCACTTATAGAGGAGGAAGATACCTTTTTGAAAGTGATGAAGAAATAAGATTTTATTTTGATAACAGTGATAAAGTTTATAATAATAGGACAGGAAAAATTATAAAAGATAAAATTAGTGTCTTGAATATAAATCAAAAAGATCCGTCTGCAGATCCATTACCTTTTACTGTTGATTATGATTGGGAAATTGTAGAAGATTACAGAGATACTGAAGGTTATGTTAATAGTAAAAAAGTACAAGTTAGTTTCTTTGACGAGGATGACGACGGAGTTGTTGATGATCCTGATTTGTTTGAAGTTATTGTTAAAGAAACAGTTAATCCTTTAACAAAATATGTATTTTCTGAAAAAGTTGTTAGCATTGACGGGGTAGAAGAATATTTTTATAAACCAAACAGCACATTAAATATAATTGTTTTGGAAGATAAAGGATCTTTAGGATCAACATCTAGCTATGAAGACGGCCAAATATTTTATTATGTAAAAGAAGATTTATTTGAAACATTAGATAAATCTACAGGTAATCTAAATGTCAGCCAAAACTATAGGGCACAGATTGGCAGGGATAAACTTAAATTTCATTATGTGCATGCGGCAGACGAAAGCACTAGGATTGATCCTAGTGTAAGTAATATTGTTGATACATATTTGCTAACAAGGTCATATGATAATAATTTTAGGCAATATTTAGATGAAACTATTAATCAAAAACCATTGCCACCTAGTAGTGATGAATTATTTTTAAGTTATAGTTCAAATTTAAATAATATAAAGTCACTTAGCGACGAAATAATCTATCATCCTGTTAAGTATAAAATATTATTTGGTACAAAAGCAGACGCAGAATTGCAAGCAGATTTTAAAATTGTAAAAAATCCTGACATTGTTATAAACGATAATGAAGTAAAATCCAGGGTGATAAGTGCAATTAACGAATTCTTTGCTTTAGATAATTGGGATTTCGGAGAATCATTTTACTTTACAGAACTAAGTGCATATGTAATGCAACAGCTATCACCAAACATAGTAACTTTTGTCGTAGTTCCTAAACAAGAGAGTCAAAATTTCGGTAGCTTATTTGAAATAAAGTCTGAATCGGACGAAATATTTATATCTGGTGCAACAGTAAGTGATGTTTCTATTATTGATAATGTAACTGCAACAAGATTAAAAGCATCTGGGGCAATTACTACAAATGCAACATCTATAAACACTGGCATACAAAGTGCGTCAACAAATACTACAGGTACAGCATCTGTAGGCACAACTACTACTAGCTCGACTACCACAACCTCTAACACTTATAGCTCTAGTAGCTCTAGTAGCTCTAGTAGCTCTAGTGGCTCAGGAAGCAGTGGATCAGGAGGTAGTGGATCAGGAGGTAGTGGCTCAGGCGGCGGAGGATATGGCTACTAATGGCTTACAACAATGATCAAAGTGAACAACCATTACCGGGCGGTGCTAACGGAAGAAAACGTGAAAGTGCTAACCACTTACCTCGTTATTTCAGAACCCAGTCAAATAAAAAGTTTTTAAAAAGTACATTAGATCAACTTATACAACCAGGAGTTGTAGAAAAACTTAACGGATATGTTGGCCGAGAATCAGCAAAAGCATTTACTGTATCTGACAATTATATATCAGATGTATCTGCCGATAGAAAAAATTATCAATTAGAGCCTGCATCTGTAGTAAAGGATAATTTAGGTAATGTAACTTTTTACAAAGATTACAATGATTATACAAATCAACTTAAAACACTTAATTCTGATAACAATGATCATAGTATATTAAACCAACAAGAATATTATGCATGGGATCCTCATGTAGATTGGGATAAACTTACTAATTTTAGAGAATATTATTGGCTACCTAGCGGACCACAAAGTTTTGGAGTGCCTGGAAATACTATTGATGTTGAAAGCACGTATACTGTAAGAGTTGCAGACAATGTTGATAATAATGCGTATCTATTTACACCTGATGGGCTTACACAAAATCCTACTATTACTTTGTATAGAGGTATAACTTATAAGTTTGATATTGATACACCAAATTTACCATTTACAATAAAAACTAAAAAAACACTAGCTGAAGGATTTGATTTAGATAGTTCAAGCATACTTGTCTTACAGGGTGTTAGTGTACAAGGCTTAGAAAAAGGCGTCAGCACATTACAGTTAGGTACTGACACTCCTGATGTGTTGTATTACATGGCATCAAATGACCTCCAAGCTAGTGGAACAATTATTGTTAAAGATATAACAGAAGCAACATTTATTGATGTAGAAAAAGAAATTATAGGAAAGAGGACTTATAAAGCAAGTAGTGGTGTTAATTTATCAAATGGTATGAAAGTTTACTTTACAGGACAAGTAGTACCAGAAAAATATGCTGAAGGCTCTTTTTATGTTGAAGGAGTTGGAGAAGCAATAAAACTTATTCCTGAAAACAATTTGAACATACCCACAGAATTTACAGATGATATAGAGATTGAATTTGATGCTAATGGGTTTGATAGGTTGCCGTTTGGGAAAGCTATTGGTTTTCCTAAAGAAAAAGATTATATTGTTATAAACAGAGCTTCACAGGATGGAAATTTATGGACAAGATACAACAGATGGTTTCATAGAAGTATAATTGAAACAAGTGCAAAACAAAATGACGAACCAGTTGAAATAGATCAATCACAAAGAGCTAAACGTCCTATTATAGAATTTGAATCAAATTTGAAACTGAACAATTTTGGTACATTTAACAAAAAAGACGTAGACTTAATAGATGATTTCACAACAGATGTGTTTAGTACTATTGAAGGAAGTATAGGTTACAATATAGATGGAGTTGATATTGTAAAAGGAATGCGTATTTTATTTACAGCAGATCCTGACTTATTAGTTAATGGCAGAATATTTGAAGTTGATATTATAAAATTTGCTAATAACCAAAGCACAAATAATCAAATTACATTAAAAGAAGTTTCAGACGGTATACCACAAGATAACGAAACTGTACTTGCATTAGGTGGAACAAAATACAAAGGTAAAATGTTGTACTATGCAAATAAAAAATGGAATGTATCACAAGAAAAAACTGCTACAAACCAAGCGCCGGTGTTTGATATATTTGACAACGATGGAAATAGCTATGCAGATACAACAGTATATGAGGCTTCTACATTTGCAGGAACAAAAATTTTTAGTTATAAACAAGGTAGTGGAAAAAATGACACAGAACTTGGTTTTCCTATAAGTTATAGAAGTATTAGTAATGTAGGTGATATAGTATTTAATTTTGATATATTGCAAGATAGTTTTACTTACAGCATTGAAAATGAAATATTTACTAAAAATACGGATATTGGATTCTTAAGAAAGTACAATGGTTTAAAAGATTTTACTTCTGTTAGCGGATGGAAAAAAGTTGATGAACTAAGTGAACAAGTAGTAATTAGACAGTATATTTTTGACAATTCCATAACTGCATTTCCAATAGATGTTTACGAACAAAGTGGTTTATTGACTGACCTTTGGACTAGAGTGTATTTGAATAATAAATTACAGTTTATTGATAAAGATTATACGATTTCAAACAACGTCAACAATGAAGCCACAGTGGTTTTTAATAATGATTTAAACATAAATGATGTAGTGTTAATAAAAACAAAATCGTCTGCATTAAAAAATGATAATGGATATTATGAACTTCCTGCATCATTAGAAAGAAATCCAAAAAATGATAATTTACAAACTTTTACATTAGGAGAAGTCAATGACCATGTAAGCTCTATTGTAGAAAATTTAGATGATTTTGATGGAGTTTATCCTGGTATTGGAAATTTAAGAGATATATGCAATTTATCTAATAAAGGCAGAAGATTTTTACAACATAGTGCTCCTATGAATCTAACATTATACCATATTACAGATAAAGATAGTAATATAATTAAATCAATAGATTTTGCTAAAAATGAATATAGCAAATTTAAAAGATTATTTTTACAAACTGCTGAAGAAAGTAATTTTCAAGGAACTACTAAAGATCATGTAGATAAAATATTATCAACGTTGAATCTATCAAAAAATAAAAATAATCCATTTTACTTTAGTGACATGGCACCTTCTGGCGCTTTCAAAAAACTTGAATATACTATTTTAGATCCTGATGAACAGTTTTTTGCGTTATCAGAAGTTTTCGATTTATATATGCCATCGAAGAAAAGTGTTCAAGTTTATTTAAATGAAGTGCAACTTTGTCACGGTAGAGATTATACTTTCAATGATGAAGGCTTTGCTGTTATTACTTGTAGTAAACAACAAGATGATAAAATTGAAATATACGAATATGAAACTACTAATGGAAGTTATATTCCACCTACACCAACTAAACTAGGATTATATCCTGCTTATGTTCCTGAATTGTATGTTGACAACACATATACAGAAGAAAAAAATGTAATACAAGGACATGACGGAAGTAGAATAATTGCATTTAATGATTATAGAGATAATTTACTGCTTGAACTTGAAAAAAGAATATACAACAATATCAAAGTGAAATATGATACAAATTTATTTGATATATATGATTTAATACCTGGAGAACATAGAAGCACAGGCGTTAGTCACCAACAGATTAATAAATCTATGTTGAGTAGTTTTATAAGCTGGAGCAAGTTTATAGATCAAGACTATACTTTGCATGATTTTTTCGAACGTACAAATAGATTTACATTTAATTATAGTAATGGAAATTCTCCTGCAGGTGATAATTTACCAGGTTTTTGGAGACAAATTTATGTTAGAGCTTTTGATACAGATAGGCCTCATAGTCATCCTTGGGAAATACTAGGTATAAGCGTAAAACCTTCGTGGTGGGATACCCAGTATGGACCTGCACCTTACACTAAAGATAATTTGTTGATGTGGACTGATATACAAGATGGTGTAATTAGAGAGCCAAATAAAAAATATAGAATTGTTGTAAAACACAAAAAGCCAGGACTTTTAAATCATATTCCAGTAGACGAACAAGGAAATTTATTACCTCCTTTGGATATAGGATGGGTATCTAATTATCAGCCAGATACAATCGATTATAGTTTTGTTTTCGGAGATGGTGCACCTGTAGAAACTGCATGGAGAAACAGCAGTGATTATAGATTTAGTGTTATAAAAGCATTTGTTTTAAACAAACCTAGCGTAGCTTTTTCTACTGGATTTGATAGAATAAACCAAGTTAGGAATAGTGCGGGAGAAATTGTATACAAAACCACAAGCAAAAGAATAAATTTAAAAGATATTATTTTTCCAAATACACCAGATGAAGACACTCAAACATATACAAGTGGTTTGATTAATTATGTGTCTAATTATATGGCAAGTGATGTTTTAAAATCATATAGTGATTACAAAAACAATATAAAAAATATTAATAATCAACTTGGTTTTAAACTTGCAGGATTTACAGATAAAGCTAAATTTAGATTAATACTTGATAGCAGAACGCCAACAAATGAAGGCAATGTATTTGTTCCTGACGAAAACTATAAGATATTTCTAAATACTAGTTCGCCTGTAACAAAAGTGGATTACAGTGGAGTCATTATAGAACGTCGATCAGACGGATATGTAGTAAAAGGTTATAGTCCTGACAGTACAACATTTAAATATTTTAAAGCAATCCAAAAACAAAATGATCCTAGTATAAACATAGGCGGCATTAGCGAAAGTTACGTGACATGGGATAGTAACAAAACTTATGTTCCAGGTCAAAATGTAGAATATCAAGGTTCATTTTATCGCACAAAGACACAACATATTAGCACAGAAACTTTTGAATTAGATAAATTTTCTAAACTACCATCGTTGCCGTTAATAGGAGGACGTCAAGCATTTGTTAGAAAAAGTTTTGACTCTATTACTACAAAAGAAATTAATTATGGACACTTGTTTACCGATATTCAAGGTGTTGTTGATTTTCTATTGGGTTATGGCGAGTACCTAAAAAGCCTAGGTTTTGTTTTTGAATACTTTGAAGGAAATGAAAAAACAGTATTAGACTGGAGGCATAGCGTAAATGAATTCTTATTTTGGACAACACAAAAATGGGCAGAAGGAAGTGTAATTACATTAAGTCCTGCCGCGGCCGAAATAAAACTTACAACAAATTATTCTATGGTAGATAATATATTTGATGGTTTTTATGGATACAACTTGTTTAAATCAGACGGTACAAAATTAGTAGAAGAATTTGCGAACTTAGGTAGATCACCAAATGAATTTATTTTACGTCCTAAGAATACAGCTGATGGAATATATTATGTTAGCTTGCCTCTTGTGCAAAAAGAACATGTTGTATTGATAGACAACACAAGCGTATTCAACGATGTTGTATTTGATCAACAGCCGGGTTATAGACAAGAACGAATTAAAATTTTAGGATATAGAACTACTGACTGGGACGGAAGTTTAAACATACCTGGATTTGTATATGATGATGCTGAGATTTTTGATTGGGAATCTTGGACAGATTATGATATAGGGACTGTTGTAAAACATAAAGAATTTTATTATAGTGCTCCTGCAAAAATTCCAGGACAAGAAAATTTCGATTCTAAGCAATGGAATATTTTGCAAAACAAACCTAAAGGCGGTTTGTATGCAAACTTTGAATATAGAACAAATCAGTTCGCAGACTTTTATGATCTAGATTCTGATAATTTTGATGTTGAGCAACAAAAATCTGCACAACATTTAATTGGTTATCAAAAGCGTCAATATTTAGAAAATATTGTAAATGACGATGTGTCACAGTATAAATTTTATCAAGGTTTTATACAAGACAAAGGTTCGAAAAATGCACTAACAAAATTATTTGATGCATTAGCAAGTGATGACAAAGATAGTTTAGATTTTTATGAAGAATGGGCAATAAAAGATGGCCAGTATGGAGCATCAGAAGGTTTTGATGATGTAATTTTTAGATTAGATGAATCTAAATTTAGATTAGTGCCTCAACCAATTGAACTAGTAAATTCAATCACCGGCGATGAAACAGACCTTATATATAGAATACGTCCTTATGAAGTATATCAGAAATCAAAAAATTATGATCATAAGCCGTTTCCTTCAAAGTATGTCTTTGATTCTTATACTAGAAATGCAGGTTATGTTAACCAACAAGATGTAAGGGGTATAGTAACAAATTATTCTAATATTGTAGACTTCAATTTTGCTAGTATCAAGCAAAATGAATACATTTGGGTTGGTAATGAAGATAGAAATTGGAATGTTTATCAGCATATAGATACTGGATTTGTTGTAGAAAAAATACACAAAGGCACAGATACTGTAAAAATTATTTTAACTAAAAATGCAAGTAATTTTTACAAAAAGGAAATTATTGGCGTTCATGACGTATACCACATAGATAGTTCTAAGGAAGATTTTGAAGGATTTTTTGAAATTACTGATGTAACTAATAATGAAGTCACGGTCAAGGTAAACACACCTTTGGTTGAAGATATAGAAAACGTTGTTGGTAATATTACTAAGTTTAAAAAGGTACGTGCAACAAATATTGCAGAAGCAAACTTAATTGCACAAACCGGCATTAACCAAAATGATTTATTGTGGGTAGATACAATAACAACAGAAAATGAATGGTCTGTGTTAAAAAATACTAATCATTTTTCCGAGCAAAGCAGAATTCAAAACAACGAAAGCGGTTCGGCACACGAATATGGAAAAAATCTTGCAGTAGATGATAGAAACACTACATTACTTGTAGGTGCACCGAATTATCAAGACGGTAAAGTATATGTGTATCACAGACCTACAAATGGTTTAACTTTTACTTTAACACAAATATTAGAGCCTACTAAGTACGGTGATGATAATGAAAAATTTGGTACAGGTGTTGCAATTACACCTGATGCAAAATTTATAGCTATTGGTTCGCCTAGTGCATCAAATGTCAAAACAAAGTATGCTGGAGCATTCGTTGCATCGCAAGATTATCCAAAAAATAGTATTGTCCAGAAGGATGAAGGATTGTGGAAAGCATTAGTTGATATAGAGGGTGAAGAATCTAATATACAATTTAACAGTTTCTATAGTGTAGCACAAGCAATATTTGCTTTAGGATTAGAAAATGATCCTAACAATAATATTACAGTGCTGTTGACAGGTAATTATTCAATAGACCCTACATCAAATAATTATGCTTCTACTAGTTCAGTAAATCATATGTTGGTAAGAGCTCCGAAAAATTTATATGACGGAAGCGGAATACACGATACATTCAAATTGACATGGAACAGTATCACATATGCAAACCAAGATACAACTGCTTTAGCGTCAAGAGCACCGTTTAATGGAGACCATAGTGTAATTACAGACGCATTTTTAAGTCAAGAACATACTATACAGAAAAAAATTGATACTATTTTGTTTATTGATAGTGCTACTAATTTAGTTGAACTAGGCGACCAAGTGCAAACTGCTGTCGCTTCAGGTTACGTAGACTACGTTTACGAAGAGTCAGGTGACCTTATAGTTTATCTAAGAGATGTAAACGGTAGTTTCAATAGTGAAGATAGTTTGTTTAGAGACGATGGCGATTTCATAGGACAATATGTTAAGCAAGCTCCTGTAGATCCGATAGATACAAGTGATGTTTGGGGCGGTTATTGGTATATAGATACACCAACATATCAGCCAACTGCAAGCACAACTAATATTGACAAAGCCGCAGGGTTAATATATTATGATGTAATTACAGATAGCACCGATACCGGAAGATATTATTACAACAGTTTAGACTATGCAACTAATGCAATAAGTAGCCAGAATGTTTACAATGCATACATGAGGACATTAACCTATAGAGGACTGCCAGGCGCAGGAGGAAGCAATAATGTATTCCCAAGTGATCTATACGTAATGAGAGCTCCAAAAGATTTGACAGATTTAGTAAGCCCAGGTGATCCTGTAACTGTATATGTAAACCAATTACCACAATACAATACAGGAGATTTAAAAGATCTAACTACTATAGGTTTATCTACCGCTATAACAAATACTACTAGAAACATATATGATATATGGGACGGGTATATTAATTTTGACTTTACTAAATTTGATGTAAACGGTAATCCATTTGAACCAAGGATCGGTGATACTGTAGAAGATTTAAGCACAGGAGCAACTGCAACAGTAGTATTTTATCAGCGTGATAGTTTGAATGTTACTATATTTGTAAAAAATACAATTGGTACATTTTCTGTAGGTGACGACTACGGACAAAACGCTGAAATAAAATTCATAGGAACACCTAGTGATCCTGATGTAACTTATCAAGTTGATCGTACAATGGGTGAGATTCAATTTGTTAGTTTAGGATTTGCATCTGCAGGTATAGGAAAAATGTTAGTATTCCAGGCACCTTCAGATATAGCATTGCAAACTGAAGATACGCTGAATGATATTGAATATTGGATGTACAGCACTGGAGTTGTATCTGGTATTCCAAGACCTGCTAATCCGCCATCATCAATCAATAACGAATGGCAACAAGTTTATAAAATTCCTGCTGAAGCTACAGGCACACCTAGTGGATTAACCAACGAAGGTGTGTATACAATTTACAGTCAGGCTGCACCAGGACGCTATGATCCAATTGAAACATATACTGTACCTGAGAAACAAAATAATTGGAAATTAGGTAGTCAATTACATTTTACTTTTAACAATGATCTGTATCGATTAATGGTGCATGCAGAAGGTGAGCAAACACAAGCCAAACCAGGAAGATTATATTTTATAAAAAATGGTGTTGAAAATAATAACACTTATACTTGGGAATATGCAAAGAACAAAAAATTTAAAGGAACATTTAATGAATCTATTAATTATTTTGTGAATGATATTGTATATAGAGAAAATCCAGCCGCTGTAGGCACAGGTATATTATACAAAGCTAAAACAAATTTAGCACCGGGAGTATTTGACCCTATTGATTGGACGTCAACTGATGATCTAATAGATTATGTAGGTTATATTCCTAACAACACAGGAACAAGTGTAGTAAATGATAGCACAGATGGTAGCACAGTTTTAGATCAAACATTATTATCTAAATTTGGTGAAAATTTTGATGTAAGCAAGGACGGCGAAGTGATTGTTCTTAGTGCAATTTACGATAATGCAAAACCAAACCAGATAGTAGTTTATAGAAATAAACAAGGATTTTATTACAGAGACCAAGAAATACAAGCACCTGACAAAACAAGTGCATATGGTCACAGCCTAGCTATATCTAATGATGGAATGTATATTGCTGTGTCTGCTCCGTATAATGATGATTATACATTAGACCAAGGAAAAGTATATATTTACAAACAAATAAATGGAAGTTTTACACTTAATCAAGAGTTGCAGAGTCCAAATAACGAGAGAGCAGAAAGATTTGGTTGGAGAATACAATTTGATGGCAACAAATTACATGTGACATCTAGAAATGCAGATAGTACAGAAATAACCACGTATGATGCAAACGCCACTGTGTTCGATGGCGCATTTACGAGATTTGTAGAAACAAGAACAGATACAGGTGTAATTTTTGTATATGAAAAGACTCCGCAAGGAATGTTATATGCACAAGATATACAAATAACAGATCCTGATGTAAACACATTTGGAAGAAATATTTTAGCTAAAAATAATCATTTATATGTTGGACTTCCAAATAAAACAGTCTCCGGCAAAGAAGGTCAGGTTATAGATTTTAGAATGGACGAAGGTGTGCAGATGTATACCACTTATAGAAGTTCACAGCCTACCGTTGATGTAGAAAAAATTAAAAAAGTATTTTTATATAATATTGAAGACGGGGAATTATTGACATATCTAGATTACATTGATCCAATACAAGGAAAAGTTGCAGGACCTGCAGAGCAGGAACTAACTTATAAAACTTATTTTGATCCTGCTGTGTATTCTGCAAGCAAAGATAGTAGAGCAATTAGAGATGCTTCTGCAAATTGGGGTGCAGAAAGGGTAGGAGAAGTATGGTGGAATTTAACCAATGCAAAGTTTTATAATCCGTATCAAGGATCAATAGAATATTCTACACAAAATTGGAACAGATTATTTGAAGGAAATACTATAAATGTCTACGAGTGGGTAGAATCAGATGTTGTACCTAGCCAATGGGATTCACAAGCAGATACAGAAAAAGGTTTTGAAAAAGGATACAGCGGAACAAGTTTATACGGTGATAATGCTTTTTCTACAAAAAAAGTTTATGACAATGTTGCAAAAACATTCAAGACAAAATATTATTTCTGGGTATCAAACAAAACTATTATACCTGATGTAGAATTTAGACATTTAAGTTTAAAAGATATCACAGAGTATATTACTGATCCTACTGCTAAAGGACACAAATATGTTGCATTAATAAGTCCTTCAAAATTTGTTTTACATAATTGTGATACGTTGATTAAAGGCACAGAAGTAGGATTAAATGTTCAATTCTGGACCATAGAAAATCAAGCACAGAATATTCACAATCAATATCAAATTGTAAGTGAAGGATTAGAAACAAGCCAACCTAATCCGGATATTGTAAACAAATGGTATGATAGTTTAATAGGTTACGATAAGCAAGGAAGAATAGTACCAGATCCTACACTTAGTGAAAAAGAAAAATACGGAACTTTGTATAGACCAAGGCAGGGATGGTTTAAGAATAAAAACGAAGCACTTAAACAGTTTGTTGAAAGAACAAATAAAGTATTAAGAGAAAATATTATTGTAGGTGATAAAGATCTAACAAATATATCTAAAGCTGAACCGAGACTTACAACTGCAAGTAATTTATATGATGTAGAAATTGAAACATTTAATGATATTTCTAGTGTTGGTGTGAATAATGTTGTTACAGCACAACTTAGTGTAGTTGTAGAAAATGGCGTAATTATTCAAGTTAATATAGACAATCCTGGTAAGGGTTATAGATATCCTCCAACTGTTACAGTAAATGGAGTAGGTATAGATGCAGAATTAATTACTACTATAGATGGCTTGGGCAGAGTAAACAGTGTTAGTATTCTAAATCCAGGAAAGAATTATAATAATAATACTACTATCAATGTAAGAAACTTTAGTGTATTTGTAAAAGCAGATGAAACACTTGCTGGTAAATGGAGTTTATATGAACGAATTACTGAGTCTAACACTTGGAATAGAATTAGGAGTCAATCTTATAATACTAACCTATATTGGGAATATATAGACTGGTATGATACTGGCTACAACGAAAGCACTGAGATAGATTACTTAATAGATTATAGTTATCAACTTACAAGTTTAGATAATCCAATCGGAACAATAGTTAAAATTGCAAATATCGGAACCGGAGGATGGCTGTTATTAGAAAAAGAATTTGATTTTGATACTGACGATTATACAAGAAACTATAAAACTATTGGTAGACAGAACGGCACAATTAAATTTAAGAATACATTGTATGATGTAATTGCTGCCAATACAGGATTCGATACTATAAGTTTTGATACAAAAATATTTGATAGCGAACCAACTACAGAAACTAGAATAATATTAGAATCTATAAGAGATGATCTTTTAATTGACGAATTACTTGTAGAATTTAATAAATTATTCTTTGCAGGGTTACGCTATGTTTTTGCTGAACAAACATATGTTGATTGGGCATTCAAGACAAGTTTTATAAAAGCAAAACATAATGTAGGAAATTTAAGAGAAGATGTTACTTTTAACAACGACAATCTTCCTAGCTACGAAGCATATGTAAAAGAAGTAAAACCTTTTACTACAAAAATTCGCGAATATTTAAGTGCATACGAAAAAATTGATAATACTCAAACAGTAACAACTGATTTTGATTTAGCTCCTAGTTATAACGAACTTGCTGGTAGGATATTACCATCTGATGTTAAAGTAGTTGACAACACATTAATAGGAACTGATACAAGTTTGGATACATATCCAAATAAAAATTGGCTAGATAATAGTAGTTACAGTATTTTATCAGTAGAGCCTGTAGAGCAAGGCAACGGTTATACAACTCCACCTGTTTTAGAATTAGTAGGCGGCGGCGGCACAGGAGCAGTGCTAAGGACATACTTAGGCTCAAAAGGAAATGTTACAAAAGTTGATGTTATAGTAGGAGGCACAGGATATTATTCAGCACCTAGCGTAACAATCAAAGGAAATTTAGTTGAAGGCGGCAAACATGCTACATTTAGCGTTAAATTAGCACCTAACCCAGTAAGAGGAATAACGACTAAGGTTAAATTTGATAGAACAGCAGGAGTTTATGTATACACGAAAACAGAACAAACACAAACATTTACAGCATCAGGTTCGCAGTTTGCTTTCAATCTAAATTGGCCTATGGATTTAAAGGTTGAAGATGTAAGCATTACAAAAAATAATACTGAGATGTTAAGTAATGAGTATTCATTTAAAAATGTAAAAGATGAAAATTCTAGTTACGAAAGATATTTTGGACAGGTTGAATTTGCAACCAAGCCCTTAACAGGTGATGTAATAGTTATAAATTACAAATTATCTCCAACTTTATATCATGCATCTGATAGAATAGCAAAACTTTACAATCCGCAAGAAGGTCAATTAGGAAAAGAACTAGGTCAGCTTATGACAGGAATTGATTATGGAGGTGTTGAAGTAAAAAGTTTTGGATTCTCACAAGGACAAGGATGGGATTCAGATGCTTGGTTTGAGTCTACATGGGATACTTATGATAATACCTTCCAAGATGAGATTTTTGAATTTGATGGAAGCACAACAGTAATTAATTTGAATAATCCATTAGAGGATGGAGTTGAATACCACGTTTATAAAAATAATGTTAGACTTGATGATCCTAATTATGACGGAAGTACAATTTTAACAAATACAAATGCTATTATGAGAAGTCTAATAGGCGATGGTGTTACACAAACAATGTATTTGGATGATTTTAAAACCCAAGAATATCAAACTGATGGTAACAATACAGGTGTGGTCATAAATGTTGCTGACGGCGATACTTTGATAATAAGAAAATCTACAAGCGATGGTACGTTTCTTCCTAATGAACAGACATACGACAGTATTATCCAAGGCGGCAATTTAAATTATAATACTGCGACTGGTTTAGATAGTGCAGATATTACAATTGATGGTGATGGCTTTGTTACTCCCACAACAAGTGCAGGTCCTGAAGAACAGGTTCCAGGACAAGTATTAGATACAGTAGATATAAAAGTTTTTGAAAGACCTACTGGCGGATCAAGTCCTACAACTTCTATGAATTATATAGGTGACGGAGCGACAGTAACTTATAGTATTGGAACAGGGCCTATCACTGAAGATTCATTATTTGTAAAAGTTGGTGCAAATATTGTAAGAAATTTCACAATTAATTATAATACAAATGAAATTACTTTTGCAACTGCACCTGCTGTTGGAGAAAGAATTAATATTCTAACTTTAGGAGTAAGTGGATCAAAGGTAATTGATATAGATTCAATTACAACAGACGGAAGCACTGCAAGTTTTCTAACAAATGTAAGGTACAAAAATAACCTACAGTATATTATTACTTTGAATGGTAAAGCAATTGATAACGTAGTAAATGAAAGCGTTGAAGCTGATGGTATTGCAGGTAATGCATTAATAAAATTTGCTGAGCCGCCTGTGGCAGGTCAGGAAATAAGATATGTATTCTTTGAAGGTAATTTAGATGTTAAAAATTACAGCGAGGTAATTATACAAAATATCACAGCAGATGGAAGTAGTACATCTTATAATTTGACTACAACACCAGGCGTACAGGAACCTGCAAGTTTCAAAACTATTGTTAAAGTTGGTAATAATATTCTTGAAGCAGGATATACTAAAAGATATATAACAACAAAAACAACATTAGAATATAAATTAGAAGACTTCCAATTTCCACCAGGATCTATAAACAAGAAGGAAGTAAAATTATATCTTAATAACCAAGAATTATCTGAAGATAAATGGAATTTAGTGATAGGAAACGGTTCTGTAATTAGATTACGCACCGATGTGCAACAACAAGACGGTGATAAATTAGATATTTTTATAATGACAAGCGGCGAATATAGGTTTGGTTATATAGATAGCAATTCAAAACTATGGGTGCCAACCCCTAATATCATACATTTTGATACAGCTTATGCGGAAGATACGCAAATCACAGTATATCAGTTTACAAATCATGACTCACAAGACATACAAAGAATTGAATATGATGTAGTTGATAGAATTAATTTAACCCCGGGTACAGAAGTATATCAAAAATACTTACATTTACAAGGAGGACTTATAAAATTAAATCAAGAAGCAATAGACGCTCAATATATATGGGTATCTATAAACAATGAGCTTTTAATCCCAAGTGTGCATTATTTTGTAACAGATAATAAAATGTATGTAAAAATAATTAAACCAATAAATGAGAATGATACAGTTCAAGTTGTACATTTTGCGGCTCCTAAGACACAAAATAAATTTGGTTGGTCACAATTCAAAGATATGTTGAACAGAACACATTATAAAAGACTTACAGATAAAGAAAATGTTACGCTTGCAACTGATTTACACCAATATGATCAAAGTATAACGGTTGTCAATGGAGAGAATCTACCAGCACCTGTAGCTGGATCAAGAATCCCAGCAATTTTGTTTATTGAAGGTGAAAGAATAGAATATTTTGTAAGAAACGGCAATGTTATTTCACAATTTAGGAGAGGTACTTTAGGCACAGGAGTAAAACACATGTATCCTGAAGGCACAAAAGTTTTAAATTCAGGTGCAGAAAATACAATGCCATACAAAGATGAAACAATTACAACAATTTTTACAGCAGACGGTACCAGCCAAACTTACACTTTGGATTTTACACCTTCTAATGTAAATGAGTTTGAAGTATTTGTGGCAGGAAAACGTTTACGTAAAAACTCTATAACTAGTTACAAGTTTGATGCCACAAATGGACCTATTTCTCAGGATAGTCCTGAGGGAGATGAAACATTATCTCCAGAATTTAGTATAAGTGGCGATCAGCTTACGTTATTAGATACACCTATACTCAATACTAAGATAATTGTTATTAGAAAACAAGGTAAAATATGGAAGGAAACAGGAACTGCTATGGCAGAAAGCGATTCTGATATTGCTAAATTCTTACGTGCCGCAACAGTTGACTTACCGCGATAAATACAACAGCAGGATGGTAAAACTATGACAGATAAAATAAACGAACAAAGCGGTGTACTACTACAAGGACACATAAAGATTCATAATCCAGAGTCTGGCGAAGTGTTAGTAGACAAGCGTAATGCTATTCATTACGAAAACATGAGCATAAGTTTAGCAGAAAGCATTGGAAATGGTGGCACAGGCTGGATATATGAAATGGGATTTGGAAACGGTGGAACAAGTGTTGATCCTACCGGAATAATTACATACTTAACACCTAACTCAACTGGCACAAATGCAAGTTTGTATAACGAAACATTTACTAAGATAGTTGATGACAGAAGTGTAAATAATTTAGATCCTGCAAGAAACAAAATTGAAACAAGACATGTAAGCGGTACAAATTACACCGATGTATTAGTCACGTGTCTTTTAGATTATGGTGAACCTACAGGGCAGGATGCATTTGACACTGCGGCAGATACAAACAGTTTGTATGTTTTTGATGAACTAGGACTTAAAGCATATAGTTCAACCGGGACAGGAAGATTGCTTACACATGTAATTTTTCATCCTGTGCAAAAATCTTTAAACAGATTAATACAAATTGATTACACAGTAAGAGTTCAGAGTTTAACTGGCTTTAATGAAGGATAATTAAATGGCATATTCAATAAATTTTACAAATAATGCTGAAAAAGATCCTATAGTAATCGAAGACGGCACAATTAACCAAACAACAAGTTTAAAATTTCCTGGCAGAGGAGCAACTGGATACGGTGCTGTGATAGCTGAAGACTTATTGCACTTATTAGAAAACTTTGCCAATCCAACAGAACCTAGTAACGCTGTAGAAGGACAATTATGGTTTGATAGTTTAAATGATCAACTTTTAGTTTATGATGGTACTACATGGATACCAGCAGGTGGATTGAAACGAAGTGATGCTCAACCAGATCCTACTATCGCTAACAGAGGAGATCTTTGGGTAGATATTGAATCACAACAATTATATTTGTTTTCTGGAAGCACTTGGGTACTAGTAGGACCACAATTCAGTCAAGGCTTAACTACAGGAGCTCAACCATCTACTATTGTAGGACAAGATAATTTAGAATATACAGTTATTGAAATACAAGTTAACGCTAATATTGTTGCAATAGTTGCATTTGATACATTTACTCCTAAATCTACGGTGCCTGGATTTACAACAATTAAGCCAGGCATAAATTTAGCTAATAGAGATACAGATGGCGACGGAATAAACAACGTAAAATTTTATGGTATTGCTGAAAGGGCTGAAAATTTAATTGTTAATGATTTACCAATTCCTGCAGCAAACTTTTTAAGAGGTGACGTAGAATCTACAACTACATTTCCTTTGAATATACAAAATAACACAGGACTTTCTTATGGTATAAATGGCGAAATGAACATTGGTATTGAAGGAAGTGCTGGTGTAATACAGCATAATATTGAAGGCTCCAACATAGATATGCGTGTAAGAAACAGCGGAGCAAGTAATACAGTATTAAGAATAGATAGTAGCTTAAGAGTTGGTATTAACAACGAAGCACCTAATGAAGCATTAGATATTACAGGAAATTTACTTACAAGTGGAACAATTAAGACTAATAATGTTACCGAAAGCACATCAATTAGTAATGGAAGCATTGTTGCTAAAGGTGGAATTGGAGTTGCTAAAACTTTAAATGTTGGAGAAAATATCAGAGTTCAGAAAGGCATAACTTTAGGAAATAATGATCTTACAGTTGACAGTGCTGAGAGTGACTTAATTATGCCTGATTTAAATAATACAAGAAACATAGGTAGTTCGGATAATAAATGGCGTAAGATATATGCAACTACTTTTGTTGGAGCATTAGAAGGACCAGTAAGTGGTAGTGTAACAGGTAACGCAGGTAGTGCTGATAAAATTTCTACTTCAACAACATTTAGATTATCTGGAGACGTAGAAACTGTAGAACAGGTTTTTGATGGACAAGAAGGAGGAAATTTAAAAAACTTCAATATTTCAATTAAAAACACACTAATTTCAGGAAAAACACAAGTTACTGATAGCTTATCAAATGATGAGTTTATTATTGATCGGATAAGCGGAAATAATACTGGTTTAAGAAGAATTTCAAGACAGACATTGTTTTCAAATATAGCTGGATTATCTCCTATAGGTAGTATAATGCCATATGCAGGTAATGCAGAACCTACTGGATGGAAATTTTGTAATGGGCAAGAATTAAGCACAGGTGTGTTTAGTAGTCTATTTGAATTGATAGGATATACGTATAAAGCTCAATCACTTGTTACAGCAGGCACATTTGCTACACCAGATCTTAGAGGTAGATTTCCATTAGGTCTGTTAACTATGGGAGGAACAGAACCTCCAGTAAAAGAGCCTGATCTTGCAAACGTGGTAGGGAACCAAGTTTCACCGGTAGTTACAGTTTCTGATGCATTTAGTATTAACGGTATAACTGTAACACTAACAGGAACAACTTTGGCAAGTGTTATTTCAGATATTACATCAGCAGGTATTACTGGCATAACTGCCGCAAATAACGGTAATAATCAACTTCAAATTATAGGCACAGATGTTAATATTGTTTTGGCAGATGTAACAAATACACCTCTATCAGATTTAGGATTTACAGCAGGTGAGACTCTGAAAATAAAAAGTCCTGATCCTAGAGTAAGAAGTGGAAATAGCACAGTGTTAGGAGCAGTCGATGGAACAGACGATGTTACAATCAGTATTGATAATCTACCTGAACACCAACATGATTTAAGAGCAGAGGGCGGACGTCAGTATTTGGCTATAAGTGCTATTGATGGTAGATCGGGAGATAAACCAGGAGATGCATCATTAAGTAAAATACAAACTGGTCCTGATGATCTTTCTCAAACAATTAGCAATAGTGGAGGTGTACTGAATAGCACAACAGGTGAAGAAATGGATGTTATGAACCCTTATCAAACAATTAATTATATTATATATACAGGAGTTGTAGCATGAGTTATAAACTTAACAAAACAGATGGATCTTTACTTGTAGAACTTCAAGACGGAGCAATTGATACAACAAGCTCTGATTTAACTTTAGTAGGAAGAAATTACAAAGGTTTTGGAGAATTTTTAAATGAAAATTACATTAAACTTTTAGAAAATTTTGCGTCCACAAGTGCTCCTACTAATCCTATATCAGGACAACTTTGGTTTGACACATCAGACGCTAGGCTAAAAATTTATGATGGCACAACTTTTAGAGTTGCAGGCGGTCCTACTGTAAGTGCTACACAACCAAACATGGTTGCTGGCGATTTATGGATCAACAACGAAGAAAACAAATTATACTTTTTTGATGGGACAGATATTATAGCGGTAGGTCCTAATTATACAGCTTCGCAAGGTAAAACATCGTTCGAAGCTGTAACAATGATAGACACAAGTGGACAAACCAGAGCAATTTTAGCACAATATGTGCAAGGAAATTTAGTAGGCATCCATAGTAAAGCAGAGTTTACTCCTCGAACAGAAGATGTTCTTTTACCTTACGCCGCAGGAAGAATTATAAAAGTAGGATTTAATCCATTATATAAAGTAGATGATGGAGATAACATTGCATATCGCTGGCATGGCATTGCAGAAACAGCAGAAAATCTTGTAGATGGATCAGGGCAAAGTTTTGGTTCTATAGATTTTGTAAGAACAAATGAAAGAGATAGCCAAAACGTTATTGTAGATCAAACAATGGACGGGGGCTTGTTTGTTAAAGGCGAAACTGGTTTAAAAGTTGGATTTGGTGATACCCAATATGGTGTGTTAAAAGTTTTAGAAACAGATACTAAAACTGTTTTAGATCTAGTAGAACAGAACAAAGATTTTGCTATTAGAAGAAAAGTAGGAAATGATTTATTAGATGCTTTAACTTTAGATTCTAGTACAGGAAGATTTGGATTGTTTAATAGTTCACCTACTGTAGAATTAGATATCACAGGAAGCGGAAAATTTTCAGGCGATTTGACTGTTGTAGGAAATTTAAATATTACAGGAACTACTTTTGCAGTTGATACAGTCAACATGCGTATCAAAGATCCGCAAATAAACTTAGGAGTGTCAGAAGATTCAACAGAATTAACAGATGCCCAAGTAGATGGCGGCGGATTTGTTATAAACAGTTTAAATGGCAGTAAAGATTTTATATGGAGAAACGCAACAGGCAATTTTACAAGTAATCAAAACATTGATCTTGAACTAGGAAAATCTTTTAGAATAAACAACAACAATGTACTTACTGCTAATACTTTAGGTAGTGGAGTTTTAAATAGTTCTTTAACAAGTGTTGGAACATTAGGATCTTTGACAGTAAGTGGCACAGCACAAGTAGCAACGTTAAGCTCAGCAGGAGCTTTAAATATAAATTCAACTGGTGATATAACAGTCAATACACAAAAAATTACAGGTGTAGCTGATCCAACAGGTGCCACAGATGTTGCAACAAAAGGTTATGTAGATAATCAAATAGAACAAGAAGTTTTAGCAATAGCTTTAGATATTACAGGATTTACAAGTCCAAATGTACCAGGAGTGGTAGCAGGACCTACAACAGACGTAAGAAATGTTTTACAATCAATTTATCCTGCAACAGGATCAGGAAATGGAAAAGTTGCAAAAATACATTGCACATCCTATGCATCATCTACAGTATCTGGAATCAATATTACAATTGGTGCTTCACCTGATGCAACAAAAGTTTTACAAAAATCAAGTATTGCTGTAGATGCAGCTGGTACACAAAACCAAACAGTCATACAAGATATAGCGGCAACTAACACTGCATCAGGAACAGTGGCTCTATCACCTGATAGATACACAATGACATTTACAATTACAGGGGGCGTGTGGACACACAACAGCACAGTAGCATATCCGTAAGGATAAGATAAATACTTGCAACAAGGGGTTATATAATGGCGTATACAATAAACAAATATGATACTACCCAGCTTACAGTGGTGCAGGATGGCACTATTGACCAGACTACAGATATAAAATTAGTCGGTAAAAACTACGCAGGGTACGGTGAAATACAAAACGAAAATTTTGTTTTTCTTTTAGAAAATTTTGCAGGGGCAAATCAACCACCGAGGGCAGTAAAAGGCCAGGTTTGGTTTGATAGTGCTAACAGTAAATTAAAATTTTATGACGGAGCAAAATGGCGAACCACAGGCGGTGCAGAAATAAGTGCAACAGCACCAGCAGGTTTATCGCAAGGTGATTTTTGGTGGGATACAACTAACCAACAATTATATGCATACAACGGAACAGATTTTGTATTAGTAGGACCCCAAGATGCAGGATCAGGTATTACACAAATGCAAAGTAAAACTGTACGTGATACCGGAGACGTAAGCAGAAGTATTATTGCAGCCACAGTAAATGATGAAGTTATTTTTATTATAAGCCCAGTAGAATTTACAATTAACAGTACTGATGCAGAAAACGCCATATCTGGATTTGATGTTGTTAGACAGGGTGTAACACTAAAAAATACACAAAATGCAACAGCTGGTGTAACAAGCACTGATCATCAGTTTCATGGAACAGCATCTAACGCCTTAAAATTAAACGGAATAGATGCAAGTAATTATGTTACAGCAAGCACAGGAGTACCTACAGTATTCACTGAAATAACTAATTTTCAAACTGATGCAGGTATTGCTATAGGGGCTGGACTTGATCTAAAAATATTTATAGAAAATGATAACGAAGGCGTCATCCAAAATTCACAAGGTGATGAAATTAAGTTCCGTGTAAAAGAAACCGGCGGCGCAAGTGTAAATGTTGTTGACATCCGTCCAGGAGCAGTATTACCAGGCATACAAAGCACAGGCCCTACAGTATACAAACAAGTAGACTTAGGATCAAGTACAGCAAAGTTTCAAAATATATATGTAAACGATACACCAGGATCTGCAGGAAAGATCTACGGTATATCAGAAAAAGCAGAATCTTTAATTGTAGGCGGAACAGCTAGAACAGGAGCAGTTGATAGTGCCGCTACTGGAACAGGAAATAGTGTTGCAGTAAGAGATGCGGCAGGCAACTTAAATGCCGTGTTGTTCCAAGGTACATCAACAAGTGCAAGGTATGCTGACTTAGCAGAAAAATACACAACTGATAGCGAATATCCAGTTGGCACAGCAATGTGTGTAGGTGGAGAAGAAGAAACAACTGCTTGTAAATCTAGTAATATATGTATTGGTGTAATATCTGAAAAGCCTGCACACTTAATGAATGCAGATGCAGAAGGACAAGCAATAGGACTTAAAGGACGTTTACCAGTTAGAGTCAAAGGTACAGTCAAAAAAGGCGATGCTGTATACGCATGGGAAGATGGAGTATGTTCAACTATAGCAACATCTGGATTAGTAGGTATAGCTCTTGAAGCAAGCGATACTGAAGACGAAAAATTAATTGAGTGTGTTTTGAAAGTATAAATATACGTAGTTTAAAGGAATTATTATGGCAGTAACAGTAGGTCAAACCATAGGTGAAACAGAATACACGACACTAAGAAGCGGGATACAGACTATTATGGGCACTCCTGCAGGTACTGGAGATTCATCCACAGGTTATAATCAAACTATTGATGCTCCAGCTGTAAGTGTGGGAACTACAATTACCGCAACACAATGGAATAATTTAAGAAGCGACATTAGAAAAGCATCAGCTCACCAAGCAGGTGGGTCAAATGCTGTAGCTCTTACAACAGTTGATGTGGACACCGGCATAACAGCGGATATACATAATGAATTTGAGACTGCATTAGCCACTGTAACAGCCAATAGATTTGTACTGGCAACTGATCAAAGTACTCTCAGTACAGCCGCTAATCCTACTATAACAAATTGGAACGGAATTCAAACACATGATTTAGAACTTACTTGGGCAAGTCAAAATGATATGAAAGCATTTTGGAACGCAGGCGGTTCTGTAAAAGTGGCAAGCACTTTATCTTATACGGGTAGTGAAGCAAAAACAAACGATTGGAAATCAATGTTAAATGATTCTCCTCATGTGAGTATAAACCACACTAATGCTTTTGCTGATGGTGGTGGATCAACAGGTACAATTACAGATACAGGTTTTTATGACTTAAACACAAATGGCGACGAAGTACAAATATTCCAAAGACCAGGTGTAACACCATACAGTGAAAATGATTATCAAATTTTTATAAGATATATTACTAACGGTGTCAGGATTCGTGTAGTATTTAGAGATGATGACGTTGGAGATCAGACAGGAAGTGGTGCTCCACAGGACGAAAATGTACAAGGCACATTAACAAGTGCCATATACTATAGAAGAGCCACAGGAACTAACGTAGAAGTAACTGCACCAAGTGTAGCTAATGGGGCTGGAAATACATTCTAAATTTAACTTGACTTAGAGGGTGTTTTAGTATATACTTTAGGTATATACATAAGGAGCTTCTATGGACGAGAGATTAGAAAAAGCACTGAATTTTTCAAACTTTTTAGATACACAAAATAATCAAAAAAATATCTTCTATAAACAATATCAAGAAAACTTGATACACTATGCTTTTGGACATAAGTTTGTTGCCTCACCTCAACTAATTAACTTCCTATATACATTTATACAAGAACAAGAAAATACTTGTGTATTGATTGACGAAAACAACACACCTGTGGAAATACCAGATGTAAAAAGTTTTGCAAAGGAATTGTTAGGAGTGTATGTATTTGCATCAAGGAAATATGCAAAAGATTTTAATGATATTAAAACACATAGATCTGTCGAAGGATTGACTAACCTATGACAAATGGTGTTTTACTTTTTGCATTTAACAACAGCAATATAGATTACGTAAAGCAAGCAATATTTTGTGCAAAACGTGTGAAAAAGTACTTAGGTTTAGATGTACAGGTAGTTACAGATGCTGTAGATTATATTAAGGCTGAATATCCTTTTTGGAACAAATACATAAATCACATAACCTACCAAGAATCGCCAAAGCCAGCTAGAAAAAAATTTTACGATGGAATATATTCTAACAAAACTTTAGAATGGAAAAACAGTGCAAGAGATACAGCATATGAGCTAAGTGTATTTGATAAAACACTAGTGATTGATACAGACTTTATAATTTCTAACAATAAGTTACTTACATGTTTTGAATGCAACCAAGAGTTTATGATTGCAAAAAAATACAATCTTGTGAATACAAAAAAATTAGAACCAAGTTTTGATAGAATAAGTGATAAAAGTATTCCTATGTTTTGGGCTACAGTAATTTATTTTGAAAAATCTAAAACATCTAAATTTATATTTGATTTAGTAGCTCATATTAAGGAGAATTACAATTATTATAGATTAGTTTACAATATTATAGAAAAAAAATTTAGAAATGATTTTGCTTTTAGTATAGCAATACATATAATAAATTCTTTTCAAAATAAAACTAGTTGGCCATTAGAGATACCAACTGATATGTGGGTATCAACAGATAAAGATATATTATTAGATATCAAGGACAGTAACATAAAATTACTTGCTCATAAAGAATATGACTATATTGCAGTAAAGCTCAAAGATGCAAATACTCATATAATGAATAAGTTTAGTTTAAATAAATTTATTGATGAGGAATTTAAAAATGAGTAACGGAATATGTGTTGTTGCACAAAATAATGATACAACTGATTATGTAAGACAGACATATGGTCTTGCATGTAGTGTTTTAGCAAATAATCCTAATACTAATATAAGCATAATTACAAATGATAATGTTCCTGAAAAATTTAAGAAAGTTTTTGACAAAATTATAGAAATACCGTGGGGCGATTTAGCAAAGCAAAAATGGAAAATTGAAAACAGATGGAAAGTATATCATTGCACCCCTTATAGAAACACAATGGTATTTGATGCAGATATGCTTGTATTAGATGACATAAACTGGGACTATCATTATCATAATAATTTAGCATTTACAACTAATGTTACAACTTTCAGACAAGAGATAATCACCAACAGGTATTATAGAAAAACATTTGATGCAAATGAATTACCAGATATTTACACAGCAATGTATTATTTTAAAAAGCATCCTGAAGTGAAAGCATATTTTATACTCTTAGAGTCAATTGTTAATAATTGGCAATATTTTTATAAAAAATATGCAAACAATAAGATGCAAAACTGGTGTAGTATAGATGTAAGCTCTGCTATTGCATGTAAAATTTTAGGATCACAGTATTATTCTACAAATGATCAATTAACGTTTACCCATTTGAAACCGTATGTACAAAATTTTTGCAAAGTTCCTAGCAATATATTTGACGAATGTACTGTAGATATAGATGATGGAATCTATATTAATGGGTATAAGCAAAAAGGTGTCTTACATTATGTAGAAGATAAGTTTTTATCTAATGATATGCTATCATATTTAGAGGAAAAAATATAATGTTTTATTTACACTACGCAGAAAACGGAAGTATATTATCAGTAGGAAATAGTGTTGATAATAATTTAAAACATATAGTAATTGATGAAAAAACATTTTTAGATTTTAATGAAGGACGTAAACAAACCTTTGAATATAAAGTTATAGAAGATGTTAAATTAAACGGAAAGATGCATGTTGTTCCTACTGACATTGACTTTATAGATCAGTTGCAACACAAAAAAGGAAAAATTAAAGTAAGTAGTAATGAAGATAATTGTGTTAAATTTATACAGCATAAAGACAAATGGGAAATAGTAAATTGTTTAGATAACGAAACATCTTCAGTATTATCAGAAAATGACTACTTTAGAGAATATTATATTACAAAAAAATCAAATAAGTTTATATTGTTTGATAAATTTACAATAAATTTAAAAGATATCGTTTTTGAGAATATTGTTATACAAGGTCATAGTGCAGAAAAGGAAGTAAGTATTATGTGTTATGAAAGTTATTTCAAACATATACATACAATATTAAAATAATGGATTTTACAAATTTTAACAATTTGATAAGTTTTGGTTGTAGCCATACTTGGGGTGCATGCATGCCTGATATATTTGACCCTAAGGATAAGCACGGACAGCAAAGACACGAAGGAAAAATTTACCCAAGTAAACACGCTTGGGGCAATATTGTTGCATCTATATTTGGATTACATCACGATAATCAGGCGATGGCAGGAGCATCCAACAGGTATATTTTATATAAAATTTTAAATTATGACTATAATAAAGATGTGGTATGTGTGCTTTGGTCGCATACACACAGGCATACTGTTTTTAAAAGCGAAAAAAGATTTGATAATTGGGGACCTTTTTCTATAGACACTAGCAAATCAGCAAGAATGTGGTATCAACATTGTTATCAAAGTTATGATAGTATCTTAGATACAGCACAATGTATACATCATGCAATGCTATATTTGAATTCAAAAAATATTCCTAATTATCATATTTTACAAACAAAAGAAGGAAAAGATTTCTTCAAAGGGTTTTCCAAACAACCTATAAAATATATCTTAGAGTCAAAAATACAAAATGTGTTTTTTGATGAGTATAGAAGGATACCACCTCTTGCACTTGATAATAAGCATGCTGGTGAAAAAGCACATAGAAAATTTGGAAAAGCAGTTGCAAGATCTATCTTAAATAATAAACAAATTACAATAGGAGAACTATTATGAAGGTTATAGATTATGATATAATTTATCTATCATATGATGAACCCAACGCAGAAAAAAATTATGCTGACCTGTTGACAAAGGCACCTTGGGCAAAACGTGTGCATGGAATAGAAGGATCAGATGCGGCACATAAAGCCTGTGCAGAATTATCTGAAACTGATAGATTTATTACTGTTGATGGTGATAATATTATTAGAGCAGATTTTTTACAACAAGAATTAAATATTTCAGATGATGTAAAATTGTCAGAAAGTGTAATTAGTTGGTGCGGAAAAAATTCTATAAATGGATTAATGTATGGCAATGGTGGTTTGAAATGTTGGCCAAAAGAATATGTATTGAATATGCGTACACACGAAAACGCAGATCCAAATAATGAAGCGGCGCAGGTTGATTTTTGTTGGGATCTGAAATACATTCAACAAAATAGTTGTTATTCAGATGTGTATAACAATGCAACACCACAACAGGCCTGGAGAGCAGGCTTTAGAGAAGGCGTAAAAATGGCATTGGATAGAGGAGTAAAACCTAGTGTCGACGACTTTTTAAAAGGGCACTGGAAAAATTTACATAGACTTTGGATATGGTTAATGGTAGGATCTGATGTTGACAACGGGTTATGGGCAATATATGGTGCAAGAGAAGGTTTAGTAAAAACTATGTTAACGGATTGGGACTTTGTAAATGTAAGAGACTTTAAATATTTAAACAATTTATGGAAAGAAAAAGAATCAGTAGATTCACAAAAAATGCTTATAGAAGCAATAGAAATATTAGGAGCATCATTAATTGATAGTTTGGATATTCCTATAGGACAAATGCCACTTGACGAACAACAGAGTAAGTTTTTCAAAACTGTGTATCAAAATCCTAGCAGAAATCCTAAACAACAATTTGTTATAGATCCAGAATGATAGGTAATTTTAAACAAGTTAAAAAAGAATTAGATAGTATTGGTTGCGGATTTTGTCTTGCAAAATGGACACAAGTTACTATACACTTGTCTTCTGGAATCACACATAGTTGTCATCATGTAGGAGCACACAAAATACCTCTAGATGAATTAGAAAATAATCCTAATGCTTTGCATAATACAAAAGAAAAGAAAAAGCGTAGAAAAGAAATGCTAGATGGTAAACGTCCTAGTGAATGTGACTACTGTTGGAGAATTGAAGACAACACTTCTGAATACAGCGATAGAGTTTTAAAAAGTTCAAGGTCTTGGAGTCAAATTGATAAAAGTAAAATAATTGAAAATGATTGGGACGAAGATATATATCCAAGATATGTAGAAATAAGTTTTTCCAATGTATGTAATTTTAAGTGTGCATACTGTGGGCCGCCTTTCAGTAGTAAATGGACAGAAGAAATTAAACAAGCTGGACCTTACAAATTAAAACAAAAACACTACAATGGAATAAAAAACACCGAAATTCCTTATGCTAATCGAGAACAAAATCCATATATTGATGCTTTTTGGAAATGGTTTCCAGAAGCAGTGAAGCACATGAAAGTTTTTAGGATCACAGGCGGGGAGCCTTTGTTATCAAAACATACTTTACAAGTTATACAATATTTAATAGATAATCCGCATCCTGATTTAGAATTTGCAATTAACACAAACGCATGTCCTCCTGATAAATTGTGGGAAACTTTTGTAGATAAAATTGTAGAATTAGAACAAAATGATTCTGTGAAAAATTTTACTTTGTATACAAGTGCAGAAAGTTATGGAAGTCAAGCTGAATATGTAAGAGACGGAATGGACTTTAAATTATTTGAAATAAATTTAAAACATTACATTGAAAAAACTACAAAATCACGACTTACTATCATGAGTGCTTTCAATATATTAAGTTTGCCTACATTAAAGCCTTTTGTAAGATGGTCGGATAGTTTGAAAAGGTTATCAAAAGGAAGAACTTTTATAGATTTTGCCTATGTACGACATCCTGAATTTTTAGATGTCAAAATTGCAGACAAAGAATTAGTAGATCAATATATCAAGCCTGCTTTAGATTATATGATTGAAAAAAGTAGTATACATGATAGATATACGGATTACGAAATATTCAAATTAGAAAGAATTTACAAAGATTGTATATCAAAATTAGACAATGGTGTAGATTTTAAATTAGAGAAATACCAATTTTTCCAATTTGTAAATGAATATGATAATAGAAGAGATAAAAGTTTTTTAAATACTTTTCCTGAACTAAAGAATTTTTACAAAAAATGCGAGGTATCTCATGTATGATATAGCATTTATAAGTTACAATGAAAAAGAAGCAGGAAAAAATTGGAAAATTTTAGTTGAAAAATTTCCATACGCAAAACGGACACATGGAGTAAAAGGTATACATCAAGCTCATATAGCCGCCGCAAAAAAAGCACTTACGCCAATGGTTTGGTTTGTTGATGCAGATGCTAATATTAAAGATGATTTTGATTTTAGTTATATTCCACCAAGAAAAGATAGAGATGCAGTGCATGTATGGCGTAGTCAAAATCCTATAAACGATTTAGAATATGGATATGGCGGAGTAAAACTTTTTCCAAGAATAGCAACTATAAATGTTGATGTAGATAAGCCTGATATGACTACAAGCATAAGCAGTAAGTTTATACCTATGCCTACTATTAGTAATATTACAGCGTTTAATGTAGATGAATTTAGTACGTGGAGAAGTGCATTTAGAGAATGTGCAAAATTAGCAAGTAAA
>MDTE01089104.1_pt1 | contig 39826 bp, 36 predicted proteins | sample 811231 | NCBI WGS metagenome assembly MDTE01 (sample SAMN05326651, study PRJNA326480) | marine metagenome | isolation source: seawater | place: Indian Ocean: Red Sea | collected 2010
CAGTATTGGCACGAAAACTGGTCACGCAAAAAAACATTAAATCTGGTGAAAGTAGGTTTACATCGGATTGGGACAAACTCTTTTAACGCTATTACACTTGGTACAAACATTTTGCAGCTAGGTGATTGGACTGTATAGTTGTATTGGGAAATGACACTTACTCGTTGCAGGAAAACAGCCTTTATAGAATCCTGCCATGACCAGAGCGAAAGTGGAAAATAGTTGAGCGGCTGAAAGTCTGCGTTAAGCACTAAACTTGGGTTGGAGTCAGGTAACATAACCACACCGTTTAAAAAGCTTATCATGTGATATCGAACCAGCTAGTTTCTCTTAGCCGTGTTACGAAAGTAAATTTTCCAATAATCAACGCTTTAATGATTGCAAGTCAATATCAAAACAATCAGCTAAAAAAAACATGCCAGCTTTTATACCATCATCATCAAGATTATGGCCAACTTCTGGTCGAGCTAGTCCCTCCGCTCTCACTCCAAGATTTCGTAATGTGTTCAATGCTTGTTCCATGGCATCAAATGGGACGACCGGATCCGCTTGTCCGTGAACTAGCAACACAGGTGGTTTTGATTTTAATTCTGTTAATAACTCCCTATCCCCTATTAAAGCTCCCGAAAACCCTAGAATGCCGGCAAGCTTGCGGGGACGACGAAGGCCTGACCACAGGGCTAGCATGGTGCCTTGAGAAAATCCAACAAGGGCTGTTTCTTTTTCACTTAAACCCGTGGCGGCTAGTTGGTCATCAATAAATTGATTAAAGATTTTAGAGGCGTTTTGTAAACCTTTTAGTTTTTGCTCATAAGATGGATCACTTAGGCTGAACCATTGATAACCCGGAGGGCCCCCGTCAAAAATTTCCGGTGCATTTGGCGCGACAAATACAGCGTTAGGTAGCACTTTTTCAAAATAATTAGCTAAATTTATAAGGTCATTTCCATCCGCCCCTACACCATGGGCCATGATTATGAGCTGTTCAGGCTTATCACCTGTTATTGGTCCTCGACTGGCTCCGCTGAGCTTGACATTTTTATCCATAATTTAATGTTCCTATAATAAAGACTATATAACTTTTTAATGATAGTTATGAAACGCTTGATATGAAAATTACTATTTCTGTGTATAAAGTAAGGTCATGACAATTATTACCCGATTTGCTCCTAGCCCAAGTGGTTTATTGCATTTAGGTCATGCATACGCAGCTATTTATGCAGCCAAATGTGCAAATGGATCAAGCGATCGTTTTTTGCTGCGTATTGAAGATATCGATCAAAGTCGCTGTAATCTGTCATTTGAAAAATCGATTTTTCACGATTTATCTTGGCTTGGTCTTGATTGGGAAAGCCCAGTTCGGCGGCAATCGGAACACTTTGATGATTATGACGATGCGCTTCAAAAATTAGAGGTTGCTGGGTTTGTATACCCTTGTTTTTGTACTCGGAAGGAAATTCTTCATGAAGTGATTGCGGCTGGCAATGCGCCACATGGAAATGATACGGTTATCTACCCGGGAACTTGCAAAAACCTTGGAAAATCGGAGCAGGAAGAGCTTATCTCTTCTGGGAAACCATATGCTTTTCGTTTGAACATGAAAAAAGCTGTTGAATATACGGGGCGCTTGGCCTGGCATGACCGGATAAAGGGTGAGCAAATTGCACGCCCAGAAATATTTGGTGATATAATTGTGGCTCGAAAAGAATTTTCAACGAGTTACCACCTAGCTGTCACTATTGATGACCATCTCCAAGGTATTTCCTTGATTACAAGGGGAAATGACCTATTTGATTCGAGCCATATCCACCGTCTCTTGCAAGCACTATTAAATTTAGATTCACCCTGCTATGAGCATCACCGTTTAATTACGACCCCAATAGGTAGGCGGATTGCAAAGCGCGATAAAACTAATAGATTGGCGGATTTAAGGGAGCGCGGGATGTCTCCAATGGACATATACAAAATGATTGAACTGACGCCATGGTAAAAGACCTGGTTATAGGAGTCTTGTTAGAATGAAACTTGAAGGGCAAAAAATTGGTGTGATTGGGATAGGGTTAATGGGCTTTCCTATTGCAAAAAATCTTCAAGCTGCAGGTGCTGAAGTAATTGTTTGCAATCGCTCAAAAGAATCCATCAAGGCACTTGTAGCTGAAGGAATGGTTGATGGAAAAAATCCTGCCAATGTTACAAAATTAGCTCGCACAATAATCCTACTACTTCCAGATACCATATCTGTAAAGGCCGTTATGGATGGGCGAAGGGGGGTGCTAAAGGCGCTTTGCTCCGGGCAACTTGTGATAGATATGGGGACTACGGATGTATTGGCAACTAGGGGTTTTGCAAGTTCCGCAATCAAAAAAAATGCCATGTATGTCGATGCCCCTGTTTCAGGCGGAGTAATGGGAGCGAAAGATGGTTCGCTTAGTATTATGGTTGGAGGAACTGACTCTGCGTTTTGTGTGGCAACACCAATATTATCCGTTCTGGGGAAGCATATCACTCATATTGGTGAAGTTGGTGCGGGGCAAATAGCAAAACTTGCGAATCAAATAATAGTAGGATTGACCATCCAAGCTGTTGCAGAAGCATTGACTTTAGTGAAAAAGGCTGGGTTGAAACCAGAGGTGGTAAGGAGGGCTATTCAAGGTGGCTTCGCTGATTCCCGGGTACTTGAAGTTCATGGGAAGCGGATGATACAGGAAAATTTCATTCCTGGAGGCAAAAGCATTACCCAGTTAAAAGATTTGTCCCAGGCCATTGATTTAGCTGAAACTCTTGACCTTCAATTGCCAGCTACAAGGTTGGAGCTTGAATTATATAAGCGCCTAGTTGAAATGGGACTAGGGGAACTTGACCACTCGGCTGTGGTTAAAGTATTGGGGTAATTTCCTTATCTTGAAATCGTAAAGAAATAAATTTTATTATCATCTATTGGTTTATTTTATTTCAAGCAAGTCACTATAATCTGTTTTTTCGCTTTGCTCGGCGAGAAGTGATAAATCGGAGTGATATAATATATCCTGATATAGCGCCAACTAGTGCATATGGAATACATCCGATAGCCATAGACATGCCAAGTTCTTCAAAAATAAAAGTTCCGATTTCAAAAAAATTGGTCCAAGCACTTGTATCTTTTGAGTGTGACGTTTTAAATGATGTGGAGAATTTATCATAACCAAGTAAGTTATCCCATTGGCCTACAAAAATTTGCCCAGTTACAAAAAAAATATAATACATTGGGATTGCAGTAAAAAAATTGCTTACCCAGGTCCAGGCAAAGGCCAAGACAAGGCTAAAGTTGGAATGCCTAAAACGTTTCAGAGCAAACCAGGTCAATAAGCAAAGGGGCATCTGAATGCCAACAGTCGGTGTTAATCCCCAGAATAGGCCAACGGCTACTCCTTTAGCTGAATATTCTGGTGGGAATTTGGATCGCTTAATTGGGATTATTAGCTTTAGGTTTGCGTATCGGTAGAATTTTACCCAATAACTTCTATTGTTTTTACTTAAAGACATTGTACGATTCTTATTTTGATTTAGCCATTATTATGAATTTACAAACTTATTAGTTTTACATAACTGTTCTAACGATATTAAAAAGGCAATTTTCTTAGTATGTTGAGAACCTAGAAAAGCAATTTAGAATGGAAGATAATTTTTTTCACCAATTTATGTGATGTTACAGGGGCGTTTAAGGTTAGACTGAATATTTAAGATTGAACAGTTAAATGTCTTATCCTAGTTAGATTTTCTAGGGTGATTTAAAATTAAAGGTAAAGAACATGATAGAGCGTTATTCCCGAGCTGAAATGGTTAAAATTTGGGAACCGGCGAACAAATTTAAAATTTGGTTCGAGATTGAAGCGCATGCGTGTGATGCCCTGGCAAAGCAAGGGGTGATCCCTAAAAAAGCCGCTCAGGCAATTTGGGAAAAAGGTAATAAGGAATACACTCTAGAGCGAATACGCAGAATTGAGGCGATTGAAGAGGAGACAAGGCATGATGTAATTGCATTTCTCACCGAGTTAGCAGAACATATTGGTGATGAAGCACGTTATGTGCATAAAGGGATGACGTCATCAGATGTGCTGGATACCTGTATGGCGCTGCAGATGAAGCAGTCGTCTGATCTTATTCTAGCAAATATCAACACTTTAATGTGCATTCTTAGGAAAAGAGCAGAAGAGACAAAACTAACCCCTATTATGGGGCGCAGCCACGGAATTCATGCTGAACCTTTAACGATGGGCTTGAAGTTTGCACGATACTACAAAGAGTTTTCCCGAAATCAAAAACGCTTATTAATAGCGAAAGATGAAATATCGACCTGTGCAATTTCAGGTGCAGTAGGAACTTTTTCAAGCATTGACCCTAAAGTAGAGGATTACGTCGCATCAAAACTCGGGTTAGCCCCAGAACCTATTTCAACGCAAATTATTCCAAGAGATCGCCATGCCTATTTTTTTGCAACACTTGGTGTTATTGCAAGTTCAATAGAAAATTTAGCAACTGAAATCCGCCACATGCAGAGGACAGAAGTTCGGGAAGTTCAGGAATACTTTTCCCCGAATCAGAAAGGCTCGAGTGCCATGCCTCATAAGCGAAACCCTGTTCTTTCAGAAAACTTGACAGGTCTTGCTCGACTGGTTAGGGCCGCTGTTATACCTGCCCTTGAAAATGTAGCGCTTTGGCATGAAAGAGACATCAGTCATTCTGCAGTGGAAAGAGTTATAGCTCCTGATACGTTAATTACTCTTGATTTTGCTCTTGTACGACTTTCAAAGATCCTAGAAGGACTTATTATATTACCTAACAATATGTTAACCAACTTGAATGCCTTTAGAGGAATTCACGATACCCATCGTGTGTTATTGTACCTAGTAGAAAAAGGTGTTTCGAGGGAAAAAGCGTACAAAATCGTGCAACGGAACGCCATGAAAGTATGGGAGTCTATAGAGGCAGGGGATGTGTATAAGGGTCATATAGATGCACCATTCGAAAGGGAAGGCGGGTCTACTGCCAACAAAAATTGTCTAATTTATTTTTTAACCCAAGACGAGGAATTAACGGCACTAGTTACAGTTTCGGAATTAGAGTCGTTATTAAACAAGGAATCCCTTTCTTATTACATAAAGTGGGTCGATTTTATTTTTCAAAGGGTATTCCCTAAATAGGCATTTAATATGGGGCAGGAGAGAACTACCAATGGCATGGGCCAGATAGAAGTGGCCTTCGATTTACCTTAGATAGATAAAACTAGAAACCAGTAGTTATTATCATCTGACCGTTGTACTAACTGAAGCTAAGCAGATTATTCTTCATTTTTTACTTCATTTTCAGCAACCTTTTGTAACTCAGCAATTTTTTCGCGTAGTACTTGCTCGGAAAGCTTGCAGGTACGTTTTTCAACATCTAGCATTATTTTTTCAATAACGTTTTCGATGCCCGGAGCATCTAAGTCAATCATTACCAGTTCATTGGCATACTCTTGTGCTGCGGCTCCTTGAAGGCCGAAATGCTGTTCGCTTAACCATAGACCAAGAAGTTTGTTGCGACGCGAATTAGCTTTAAACAGCAGTTCTTGAGATAAGTTATATTTTTGTTCTTCGCCTTTTCCTTTCTCTTTAAGGGTGTCAGCCATAGCATACTCCTTCGTAAATTTCGTTGTGTTATAATAAATGTGAATTTATTTATTCTAGATGTTTCCAACTTTTGAATAAAACAAAATAATGTTATTCTAGCTAATGTTGATAGTTCGGAAAACATATGTGTACTTTTGTTATTCTACGTCGTCCTAAGCATTGTTGGCCAGTAATCATTGCAGCTAACCGAGACGAAATGGTTAATCGACCATGGCGATATCCTAGCCGGCATTGGCAAAACCAATTGAATATAGTGGGCGGGTTGGATGAAGATGCAGGTGGGACTTGGTTAGCAATTAATGACCGAGGCTTGATTTCGGGCATTCTAAATAGGAAAACTGTGCTTCGCGCTTTTACAAAGAAGGCTTCCCGCGGCAAAATACCATTAGAGGCTTTAGGTCATTCAGCGGCTTTAGACGCCGCCAATGCTTTATGTGACCTTAATCCAAAAGACTATAACCCCTTTAATTTGATAATTATAGATGCAAATAATGCTTTGTGGCTTCGTGCAGCTGAAAATGCGACCGAAATAGAAGTTAAGCAAATCCCTGAAGGGTTTTCAATGATTACGGAACAAGACCTTAATGATGTAGAAAAGTCGGTTAGGATCAAAAAATATTTGCCACAGTTTAAGGATGCCAAGATACCAAATCCTGGTCAGGATGATTGGCAAGATTGGGAAAGAATATTGGCTGATACTAGTAGTAATTCAAGCGAGGAGCTTGCCGAGTCCATATTTGTCAATAATAAGACTAATTTTTGTACCGTTTCCTCGAGTCTTTTGGCATTGCCAATCAAGTCAAGCCGCGCTTATAAACCTATTTGGCGTTTCAATTCTTTTTTGTTAAACCAAAGTGAATACTCTCATGTTTTGAAATAAAATATTTACGGATCACCTCAACTTTGCGAATGTCATCGCTTTTATTAGGTGTTTATAATATGAAACTAAAAATTCACATCAAACTGAAAGCCGGCGTGCTTGATCCTCAGGGCCAAGCCACAAGAAAAGCGCTGCATTCCCTAGGTTTCACAGCAGTGGAAGATGTGCGTCTAGGTAAGTTTATTGAATTGGATATTGAGGAAAATGATCCTCAGAGAGCTACTCGTATAGCAAAAGAAATGTGTGATCAGCTTCTCGCAAATATTGTTGTTGAAGAATATTCAATAGATATAATTTAAGGAAAAGTTACCCCTTATGAAAATAGCCGTTATCATTTTTCCCGGTTCAAACTGTGACCGAGATACCAAGAAGGCAGTGACACAAACGCTAGGGTGTCCGCCTATAATGCACTGGCATGCAGATGTGGAACTCCCCAAAGTCGATTGTATAATTTTACCAGGCGGATTCTCATATGGCGATTACCTTCGCTCTGGGGCTATGGCAGCACATTCACCAGTAATGCGCGAGGTGGTCGGCCAGGCTAAGAAGGGTATTTTAGTGGTTGGGATTTGTAACGGTTTTCAGATATTAACTGAAGTAGGGTTGCTGCCAGGAGTATTAATGCGAAACAAGAATTTAAAATTTGTTTGTCGTAAAGTTTGGTTATCGATTGAAACAACAAAAAATATTTTTACAAGCCGTTATAGAGAGGGAGAGCTTATTTGTATTCCCATTGCTCACCATGATGGTAATTACTTTGCTGATGAATATAACCTGAAAATGCTCCAAGATAATGATCAAATAGTGCTACGTTATGTTGATTCATTAGGCAGACGAGGCCGGGATACGAATCCAAACGGCTCTGTCGATGATATTGCGGGAATCTTAAACAAAGGAAAAAATGTTTTAGGAATGATGCCGCATCCGGAAAGGGCTGTTGATGAGGCAATAGGCGGAATATCAGGTCGAAGATTTTTTGAGTCAATGATTTGAAAATTAATTATTTGAGAGAATGAAGCTTGAAAAAAATACGGAGCAATCGTTGAGGGGTTGCTAAAGTATTACCTTCTGTTAATTAAAGCCCATGAATCAAATTGGCATTGCAGAAATTAAAGAGCACGGTTTAACTCAAAGCGAGTATAAACTGATTTGTGAAATCCTTGGGCGAGAGCCCAATGTTACTGAGCTTGGAATTTTTTCTGTCATGTGGTCAGAACATTGTTCCTATAAATCTTCAAAAAAATGGCTCAAGATATTGCCGTCAAATAGCCCCAGAGTGATTTATGGGCCAGGTGAAAATGCGGGAGTAGTGGATATTGGGGATGGACAAGCTGTAATTTTTAAAATGGAAAGCCATAACCACCCCAGTTATCTGGAACCTTATCAAGGTGCAGCAACTGGCATTGGTGGTATTTTAAGAGATATATTTACAATGGGGGCCAGGCCAATTGCAAATTTGAATTCGCTACGTTTCGGTGCACCTGAACATCATAAAACAAGGCATCTTGTTGCTGGGGTTGTTGCCGGCATTGGCGGATATGGCAATTGCGTTGGCGTCCCAACAGTGGGAGGGGAATGTGAATTTGATGAGAGCTATAATGAAAATATTCTAGTGAACGCAATGACAGTTGGAATAGCAAAAAAGGAAAATATCTTTTGTTCAACTGCTAAAGGTGTTGGTAACTCTGTTATTTATGTTGGTTCAAAAACAGGGCGCGATGGGATCCACGGAGCAACGATGGCATCAGCCGAATTTTCTGATGATTCAGGATCAAAGCGCCCAACTGTTCAAGTTGGAGACCCATTTACAGAGAAACTGCTTATCGAAGCGTGTCTTGAGCTAATGGACAGGAAACTTTTAGTCGCAATTCAGGATATGGGAGCAGCAGGGCTAACATCTTCTTCTTTTGAGATGGCATCTAAAGGCGGGTTGGGAGTGGAAATTGAACTGGAAAAAGTTCCACAACGAGAAAAGGGGATGACGCCCTACGAAATTATGCTGTCAGAAAGCCAGGAACGAATGCTGATGATCGTAGAACCCGCTTCTGAATCGCAAGCTAGAAAGGTTTTTGAAAAGTGGGAATTGAACTTTGCGGTTATTGGGAAGTTAACAGACACAGGGCATTTGATTCTGAAAAACAAAGGTGAGTTAATAGCCAATTTACCAATTGATCCACTCGCATCAGCTTCGCCAGAGTACGATCGACCTTGGGAGCCAACAACACCTAAACCGAAAATTTCTTGGGATGATACAGAATTTTTGAGTGACCCCTTAGAGGTTCTTGAGCTGTTGCTGCGTTCGCCTGATCTCTCTTCTAAACGCTGGGTTTGGGAACAGTACGATCATATGATTATGACCGAAACAGTGATTCCACCTGGGGGTGATGCTGCCATAGTTAGGGTTCCGGACACGCAGAAAGGGCTGGCCCTTACTACAGATTGCACGCCACGTTATGTGCATGCTGATCCGGAGCAGGGAGGGAGGCAGGCTGTTGCCGAAGCGTGGCGAAACTTAACGGCTGTTGGCTCTGAGCCTCTCGCAATAACAGATAATTTGAACTTTGGAAACCCTGAAAAGCCTAGAGCCATGGGGCAGTTTGTTGGCGCTATCAAAGGTATTGCTGATGCATGTAATCTACTTGATTTTCCGGTAGTCTCGGGAAATGTTTCACTGTACAACGAAACGAATGGAAAGCCTATTTTGCCAACACCTACGATTGGGGGGGTTGGACTGCTTTCTGATTTTAGGAAGCATGTGACTATAGCCTTTAAGGAAGAAGAGGAAAACATTGTAATTGTCGGGGAAACCCTGGGTCATCTAGGTGCTTCACTGTTGATAAAGGAAATCAAAGGCTCATTCGTTGGCCCCCCTCCTCCTGTAGATTTAGTGAATGAGAAAAAAAACGGGGATTTTGTCAGGAAAGAAATCATTGAAGGGAACGTGACAGCATGTCACGACGTTTCAGATGGGGGTCTTTTAGTATCAATTGCTGAAATGGCAATTGCGGGTAATATTGGCGTCAAAATCTCTCCCCCGAACAATTTGCTGGCTCAAGCCTGGGCCTTTGGTGAAGACCAGGCGCGATACATAGTAACCACGAAAAATGTTAAGGGGCTGCTGTATCGCGCATCCAAAGCTGGTATCGTTGCATGTTGCATTGGCATTACTGGCGGAGAGGCAATTTCTGTTTCTAATTTTGGCGAAAGAAAAGTAGCAAAACTAAAAAAGTTAAACGAATCCTGGCTTCCAAGTTTCATGAATGGATGAATTTAGTACAATAACCACAAATTATAAAGGGTTGACGTGGGGTCCCGTGAGGACCATATCACCAAAGGTGCCAAGAAAGGGTGACAAAATGTCGATGAAAGCGGAAGAGATTGAACGTTTAATAAAAGAAGCTTTGCCAGACGCACAAATTAACATCAGCGATCTGGCAGGAGACGGGGATCATTATTCAGCGCTTGTAATCTCACAGCAATTTGAAGGAAAGACGCGGGTCCAGCAGCATCAATTGGTTTACGAAGCCTTGCAGGGGAGAATGGGGAATGAATTGCATGCACTGGCGCTTCAAACAAGTGCTCCAAAAGCTTTATGAAATATAATGGAAGGGCTAGAACATGAGCGATAATCCTGTATTTGAGCGGTTGCAAAACGAAGTTGATGACAATGATGTTGTTTTATTCATGAAAGGTACCCCAATGTTTCCACAGTGTGGTTTTTCTGCTGCTGTTGTTCAAACTTTGACCATGGCAGGCGTGAAATTTAAAGGAATAAACGTACTTGATGATATGGAAACCCGGGAAGGTGTTAAACAATTTTCTAATTGGCCAACTATTCCCCAACTTTACGTAAAAGGAGAATTCGTCGGGGGTTGTGATATTATCCGTGAAATGGAGGGCTCTGGCGAATTAAAACAATTGTTTGAAGAAAAGGGTGTCGAGTACGCAAATTAATTGGATAAAGCCCAGAAAGAGGCTTTAACGCTCCGTTTCCTAGGGAGCGAAAATGGGGAAGCGTCAGCAATGTGGCGCTTCTCTCATTTTAAAATCGTTATGGTTGAGAAACCAAGACGTTCTTAGCGCAGAAAACAAAGCGCCCCATTTAGACACCGGGAAAGTATTATTCCCTCAATTGACCACCTGTTAGACCTTTGACGCTAGCGATAATTTCTTGCGCTACGGTTTCTATTTCTTCATCAGTAAGGGTTTTTTCTAATGGTTGCAGGGTCACGCTCATTGCAACGGATTTTTGATTTTGACCAAGATTTTTCCCTTCAAATACGTCAAATATCGAAACATCTGAAACTAGTTTATTTTTGGAGGCCCAGACGGCGTTTGCAAGTTTTACCGATTCTATATCTGCGTCAACTACAAAAGCAAAATCCCGTTCGACAGTTTGGAAGGGCGTTAAATGGAGTGTTGGTCGGTATGCGGAATTCTTTTTTCTCGATACAGGTAAGGCATCAAGGAAAACTTCAAAGGCCGCAATAGAGTAATCAATTTCCATTTCATCAAGAATTCTCGGATGTATTTCACCAAAATTAGCAAGTATATGTTTGGGGCCTAGCCTTATCGTCCCTGAACGGCCAGGATGGTACCAATTTGGTGCATCCGCTTCACTGGTTAATCTATCTGTATTCACCTTTAGTTCGGCAAGTAGAGCCAGTGCATCAGCTTTAGTATCAAACACATCTGTTTTCCGAGGATTTATTGCCCAGTGACGCTTGTTTGAAAAGCCAGAACGGATTCCGGAGCCAGCAAAAAACTGTTCACCTGGGTTGTTCCCTGTGAACTGTGGGCCTACTTCAAAAAGGTCAACATTATTAATTCCGCGGTCTGTATTTCTCTTTGCGGCTAAAATAAGGGTAGGAAGAATAGATGGGCGCATTGTGTTAAGTTCTTGGCTAATAGGGTTTTCAATTTCAAGATCTTTGTTTGCGCCACCAAAGAGGTTAGCGTATTTGGCTGAAACAAAAGAATAAGTTACTGCTTCCATAATGCCACGAGCTGCTAGAATTCTGCGAGCAAGAGAACGGCGACTTTGCAACGGCGTCAGCACGGGCTTTGATGAGTGTTTTTTAATTTTTATGGAGACAGGGGGTATACGGTCGTAACCATTTATTCGGAGGACTTCTTCAACCAGGCAAGCTTCGCTGGAGATATCGGGGCGCCAGGGAGGTACTGAGACACATATGTTTTCATTGTTTTTCTCAGTTGAAAAGCCGAGGTTTCTTAAGATATTGATAATCGTTTTTTCTTCAATATCGACCCCTCCAAGCAAATTAATTTGGCTTGTTTTAACGTTAACCTGTTGCTTCCAGTTCGGCTCTGCCCCCGCAGTTACTAGCTCTGAAAATTTCCCGCCACATATTTCCTCAATTAATTTGGAGGCAGTTTCTATCCCCTCCACAAGGAATGAAGGGTCGATCCCGCGCTCAAATCGGAAGCGGGCATCTGAGTGCAAATTTAATTTTCGCCCGGTTGCTGCTGTCCTAATAGGGTCAAAGTAGGCAGCTTCTAGAAACAAATCACAAGTTTCATTGGTTACACCCGACCTTTCACCACCCATGATGCCCCCAAGTGCTTCTAAGCCGTTGTCATCACAGATTACAGTCATTTCATTATCCAGGGTGTACTGCCTGCCGTCCAACCCCAAAAATTTCTCATCTTTCTTAGAAAGCCGGACCCTCAAATCTCCATTTATTTTAGATGCATCAAAGACATGAAGTGGTCTAGAACGATCAAAAGTCATCCAATTAGTGATATCAACTAACGCCGAAATAGGCCTTAATCCAATAGCTGAAAGTTGTTCTTTTAACCATCTTGGGCTCTGAACATTTTCTGCACCCTTAATAAAACGGCCTACAAAATAAGAGCATGCTTCCGCATTGTTCTTGTCAAAATCAAGGTGAACGTTTATAGGGCTAATAAAAGTTCCTGGAATAGGCTCTACAGTTGCATCATAAAGAGTTCCAAGCCCAGCGGCTGCTAGATCGCGGGCGATCCCTCGGACACCCAGACAATCACCTCTATTTGGAGTAACTCCGATTTCAATGATTGGGTCGTTTAACCGCATCACCTCGACGGCAGCGACCCCAATTTTTGTTTCTTTTGGTAGCTCAATTATCCCCTCATGGTTATCAGATAAATTCATCTCGTGCTCGGACAATAACATGCCATTTGATTCGATGCCGCGAATTTTAGCAGATTTTAAATCAATGCCCGTGCCTGGTATATATGACCCAGGTCTTGCAAAAACACCAATTAACCCGTTAAGAACATTTGGTGCTCCGCAGACGACTTGAAATTTTTCTGGCCCAGTATCGACTTCACACACACTTAATCTCTCAGCATTAGGGTGTTTTTCTACATTAATTACTCTAGAAGTAACGAAACTTTCTAAACCAGAAGCGCGGTCCAGTACCTTTTCAACCTCTAACCCAACCATAGTCAGCGTCTCAGTTATTTGTTCAAGGTCAGCTTCAGTATTGAGATGTCGTTTTAGCCATGAAAGCGTAAATTTCATTAGATAGCTTCCCTGATAAAAGTAGGAATATTTAGTGCGCTAAAACCATAGTGACGGAGCCAACGTAGATCTGATTCATAAAATGTCCTTAAATCAGAAATGCCGTACTTAAGCATTGCCAGTCTTTCCACACCCATTCCAAAAGCAAACCCCTGATGTTGATTTGGGTCGACCCCACAATTTTCAAGTACTTTTGGATTTACCATCCCACTTCCAAGGATTTCCATCCAGTCACCACCATGCCCAATACGAAACTCTCCAGAATTATATGTGCACCCAATATCAACTTCAGCAGAAGGTTCAGTAAAAGGGAAATAGCTTGGCCTAAATCTTACGGGCAAGTCGTCAATTTCAAAAAATTCACGGCAAAAATCAATGAGACAGCCCTTAAGGTGTCCCATATGCGTTGTCTTATCTATCAAAAGACCTTCAACTTGATGGAACATTGGGGAGTGGGTGGAATCGTGATCGCAGCGATAGGTTCGACCGGGAACAATCAGTTTAAAGGGTGGTTTGGAGTTTTTCATAGACCGAATCTGTACTGGTGACGTATGCGTCCTCAAAACCATCCGTTCATCGTCAGGCCTACTTGGAGATAAATAGAAAGTATCGTGTTCCTGCCGGGCAGGGTGATCTAGTGGTATATTTAATGCAGTAAAATTATGCCAGTCATCTTCGATATCTGGCCCTTCGGCGACTGTGAATCCCATTCGGCCAAAGATTGTAATTATTTCATCTATGGTCTGGCTAATTGGATGCACAAAACCATTCTTTTCGGGTCTGACAGGTAATGTAATATCGATTCTCTCTTTGAGAAGTCGGTTGTCCAATTCGATAGATTTTAGTTCGGATTCGCGTCTTTGATGTGCAAGCTGCAAAGAATGCTTAACTTTGTTAAGAGCCTGGCCCATCTTTTTCTTTGCCTCGAGGTCGCCAGCGCTCAGGTTCTTCATCAATAAGCTTATTTTTCCTTTCTTTCCAAAGATTGAAAGTCTTATCGTATCCAACGATTTGATATCATTAGCTGCGTTGATTGTCTGGAGTAATTCAGCTTCAAGTGTTTCTAATTTTTCCGTGCTCAATGCCTTTTTCTCCGAAACTACTCGATCCGCAATCCAACAAGTTGCAAATAGGAACTATGGATATTAGGCGGGTTTCCCAAGGGCATCCTGGGCTTGGTCAATTAGTGCCTTAAAAGTATCTGGTTCATGCACTGAGAGGTCAGCAAGAATTTTCCGGTCCACATTAATACCAGCTTTTGATAGACCGTTAATGAATTGAGAATACTTTATACCATGGAGACGAGCACCGGCATTAATCCGCTGAATCCAGAGATTTCGGAATGTGCGCTTGCGAACTCTTCGGTCGCGGTATGCGTATTGTAAGCCTTTTTCAACTCTTTCAATAGCAATACGAAAACTACTTTTGCTGCGCCCCCTGTAACCTTTAGCCATTTTTAAAATTTTCTTATGACGGGCGTGCTTGGTAATTCCGCGAGAAATGCGTGCCATTTCAGTATCCTTTTACTTATCGATAGGGTAAGTAGCTCTTAACAATACGAGCATCTACTTCGGAAAGTATCATAGTGCCTCGCGTATTCCGTTTCATCTTGTTGCTGCGTTTTCGAAGGTTATGTCGTTTATACGCATTGCCAACACGTATTTTTCCGGACCCAGTGAAGGTAAATCGCTTCTTTGCACTTGATTTGGTCTTTAACTTAGGCATTTTTTGTCCCTTACCGAGATTGTCCCCTTTAAGGTTTCGCTTTAAATATATCCTCCAGCCAGATTACTGATGGGGAGGCGGGGTTTATAGCTCTCTTGACCAGATATAGCAAGAACATCAATACACCTTATTAACTCTTTTGGGACAACAACGATCATTCACTCTTTATTTTACATGAAATAACAAAGGGTGGTTAGCGAAAGGTAATTAATTATAGAACAATATTACTGAGCCTTTTAACGTTGAACAGGGGGTATCTTGAATTTCAGAAAATCAAGCTTTCCAATTAGTATATCTGTTTCGTTTTGCGGAAGCTCATTTAAAGGAGGCCTTACCCGAGCCCAGTTATTGTCATTTCTGTAATAGGCGATGACTTTTTTGATAGCGGGAATCATTTGATAATCTTCTATTATCTTTCGAATTCCACAAATTTCATTTTGCATGTTTTCTGCCTTTGCAGTTTTCCATTCATTAAACAACCTTACTATTTTTGCAGGGTTTATATTGGCTGTTCCTGAGATGCAGCCAGCACCGCCAAACCTGAGCGTTGACAGGAGAAGGCTTTCAGTCCCGACAAAGACTTTAAACTCGGGAAAGTGATCCAAAACTACTTTTATATTTTCTATTTTCCCCGAGCTATCTTTCATGCCGACAACCGTTTCAGGAAATTCTCTTAAAAAACGTTCAATCAAATCGATACTGAAATGCAACCCCGACATTTGAGGGATATGATAAAGAAAAATCTTTAGTCTAGAATCTCCAACGCGCTGTATGACCTCAGAAAAATTTTTATACAAACCTTCATCGTTTACATCCTTATAATAAAATGGTGGCAGCATTAACACGCTACTACAGCCAAGATTGACGGCTTTTTTAGTTAACTCAACTGTTTCTGGTATGGAGCAGCAGCCGGTTCCTGGCATCATTCGTGTCGGCTCTAGGCCTCTATCGATCAAGAATTCAAGTAACTGAAGGCGTTCACTTATGCTTAGCGAGTTTGCTTCAGAATTAGTGCCAAATATAGCAAGGTTACAGTCTTGAGATAGAAGCCACTTGCAATGCAAAAGCAAACGCTCTTGATCAACGGTAAGGTCAGAGTTGAAAGGCGTTAAAACAGGAGCAAAAACTCCTTTTATTGGTGAAGAGGCATGCATTTTTTGAACCAAAAATTGATAAATTTAATTTTACTAACATACTGCAATGTATATTATACCCGACGAATGACTGCTTGCATTAAATTATTTTACAATTTTTCCCTCATTTTGTTTGTTTTTGCCCCATTGTCTGGGCTTGCTGACACGTACGTATTTCATACACAAAAACATCGGGTAAAAGTAGAGCAGCTAGTGGAAGGCCTCAAACATCCCTGGGCCCTAGCCTTTCTTCCTGGTGGCTCTATCTTGATTACGGAACGAGAAGGGTATTTAAACATCCTGTCTCCTGATGGTGAGCTAAGAAAAGTAAAAGGCTTGCCTGACATATGGGTTGCTGGACAGGGAGGGCTTCTAGATATTGCTGTTGATCCTGAATACCCTGAAAATAAAAGGATTTTCTTCAGTTTTTCAGAACCTTCAGCTGATATGATGCGTGCAGGAACGTCTGTTATAAGCGCAAAACTGATTATTGAGCCTCAACCTGAATTAAGAGAGCTGAAGGTCATATTTGCCCAGAACAAAAAAACACGTGGAGGAAGACACTTCGGCTCTCGGATTGTGCTTCCACCCAATGGGACAATGTTTATTTCAGTAGGGGATCGAGGTCAGAAAAGTCGAGCACAAGACCCTTTTGACCATGCGGGTTCTATAATATCCATTAGCCGGAATGGAACTATCCCAGAAATTAATCCTTTCAAGGAAGGGAAAAGGGCTTTGCCGGAAATCTGGTCCATAGGGCATCGAAACCCACAGGGTCTCGCATGGGTTCAGGCGACAAACTCTATCTGGGCCGTGTCTCATGGCGCCCAGGGCGGAGATGAAATCAATCGTGTGCTGCCAGGGAAAAATTATGGCTGGCCCGTAATATCATATGGAAAGGATTACTCGGGTAGAAAAATTGGCGAGGGAACGGAAAAAATTGGTTTAGAGCAACCAATTTTTTATTGGGATCCGTCAATTGCTCCTTCCGGCCTTGCCTATTATGAAGGAAATGTGTTTCCCCGCTGGACAGGAAATTTATTTGTTGGCGCCCTTAAACTTGAATTGCTTGCTCGGCTAGAAGTTATTAAAGGGAAGGTGGTCAATGAGGAAAGATTATTTACTGGGCGTTTTGGCCGCATAAGAGATGTCCGACAGGGACTAGATGGATACTTATATTTCCTAACCGATGAAAATCCTGGCCAACTTCTAAAAATAACCCCGATGGAAAATTGAAATTTTTCTATTGCCATGTTCAGCGGCACTACCCGGTTAGAGGTTTTCGACTAGTTTTTTGATTGTTTGTCGATAGATGCCAAAGATCTGCTAAATACCTTAGGTTGCTCGAACCTAGAGATCTATTTGTTCTCTTTTTAATTCAGTATTAGAAAAACCATTAAGGGGTTGGCGACCTGCCTGATTAAAGATTTTTCAAAGCTTTCTTTAAGGAAAAGTTTTCTGGGCCTTGTTCCCGGCTTTTAAGATGACAGATTCTGTTTTATTTTCTTGCGGAAGTTTCGGTCGTGTTTCAGATGCCATTCTCGTTTCAGAGCGTCGCTTCGATTAACGTAACGCTCTGCATAAAGGAGGGTCCAGCGATTCCCGCGGGTCGAACGTGCGCCATGTCCTTTGTTGTGCTCCTGCAAGCGCCTGTCCAGGTTTGTGGTCCAACCCACATAAGTGCGATTTCCATTCTTATTTTTGCAGCCTAGAAGGTATACATAACAAGGCATAAATTCATTCCGTATTTCTTAAAAACATTAGAAAGATTAGTGCAAAAAATAAATAAATTGTAAGAAACTTTGAATTTGGCCAAACAAAGAGTTTTAGGTGGTTACCATTTAGGCTTCAATAGGATATCAATAAGCCATTCAATATGTTTAAAACCGAGCTATATGCAAAACCAGGTTTCTAGAGTAAAATCAGGTGTCCTAAAATTTTCTAAATAGCTGCAGGTTTAGGTCAAGCTATTATCAAATTGTTTTTCCCGAAACCGTATGATCGCAGATATTGTGTCATTCATTGGCGTCGGTAACCCCAACTTTTTTCCCATATAGGATACCATGCCATTAATGAACTCTATTTCAGAGGGTCGAGAGGCAAGGTGGTCAACTAGCATTGATGGTTTGGCATCTGGCATCCGGGTGCCAAAGGATGTTATATAGTTAACTGGGTCGTCAAAAGTAAAAATGACCCCCTTAGCCAGGCCTATTTCGTAGGCCTCAACCCCGCACCTTAGAGCAATTTCCCAGGAGTCGGAATGTTCCATTAGTTCGCGCACAGAACAATAAAGTGTTGTGCAGGGGCCACTGAAACTTACATTGCAAACAAATTTTTCCCATATGAGCTGGTTGATGTTGGTGTAAGCTTTCGCTCTAAAACCTGCAGCTTGCCAAATAGAGATTAATTTTTCTAATCGTTCTGAAGGGGCATTATCTAATTCCCCAAGTCGGATTAAGTTCATCGCATTATGATAGACACGACCGGGACCTGTTATTGAAGCGCCAAATCCGTCAGCCACGCCAGCTAAGATATTTTTTTTGTTTATGTATTTTGCAGTTAAATCGGCTGATCCAAGACCATTTTGCATGGTGAGTACTATCGAATCGGATCTCATGGCTGCTTTGATGGCTGGGGCTACCTTTTTAACTGCTGTTGCTTTTGTTGCTATAATATAGAGGTCGCAGGGATCAATTGAAGCAACGTTTTGGCTGGTGTTAATGTCATAAAAAATATTCTGACCATTTTTCCCTTCGATTAGAAGTCCGTTTTCTTTTATAGCATTAAGATGTGTTCGACATGTATCGATGGCCCAAACCTCATTTCCAGAATTTGCTAACATCCCGGCATAAATTGATCCCATTGCTCCTGTGCCGACGATCGCGATCTTCATAATGTTCCTTCCCCATCGCACATTTGTTATTTTACTTCGCAGCAAGTTTTCGTGAGAAATACCATGACAGATACATCATTTTATCCTTACCGCAATGAGAAATATTACTTATAATTCAGGAATAAACTTTAATAATCCAGTTTAAATGTACCCATTATTCAAGCTTGTTAGATCTGCCTTTTATTTGTTTCAACCATATTCTAAATACCTGACGGTAAATTACTTGCAGATGAAGCGTCCAACTTTTTAAGAAAACAGGAGAAAAGTTAGTGGGAAAAAAAACCATGCCCCTAGATGATATTCGTGTGCTTGACGTTGCGACGTTTGTGGCGGCTCCATTTGCCGCAGCTAGCCTGGCCGAGTTCGGGGCTGATGTAATAAAAATTGAACGGCCGGGTGTCGGTGATGACTTGCGCCGCCTAGGAACAAAAAGTGATGAGGGAGATACCTATTGGTGGTTTAATGATGCTCGAAACAAAAAGTCAGTCACTCTCAATTTGAGCGCGAAAGAAGGGGCTGGCTTGTTTCTTCGACTGGCTGAAAAAGCAGATGTGGTTGTTGAAAACTTTCGCCCAGGGACCATGGAGCGCTGGGGTCTGGGATTTACAGATCTGATTGCCGTTAATCCTGGATTGATTATGCTGCGTGTTTCTGGGTATGGTCAAACAGGACCGAAATCTAATTTGCCAAGTTTTGCCCGTATTGCTCAAGCATATGCAGGGCTCTCTTATCTTACTGGTCAGCAAGATACGCCGCCCCTTATCGCGGGGTCAACAACCTTGGCAGATTATCTCGCAGGTCTATATGGAGCGTTTGGAGTTTTGCTTGCACTTCGTGCGCGGGAAAAAACAGGTTGTGGCCAGTATATAGATATAGGTTTGCATGATGGGATTTTCCGGTTTCTTGATGAAATTGCCATTGTTTTTGATAAAACGGGTTACGTACGTGAACGGAGCGGGGCTGAGACTTCTACGGCGGTTCCGCATAGCCACTACATATGCGCAGATTCGCGCTGGGTGGCTATCGCCTGCACAAATGACAAAATGTTTGCTCGTCTGGCGAATGTGATGGGCCAGTCGCAGCTATCAGATATTGCACGGTTTGGGGAAAAGAAAGCACGCATAGAAGCGCGGGAAGAAGTCAATGGTTTTGTAAAAGCATGGACAAAAAAATACGATAGAGACGAAATCATCCGTAAATGTTCAGAAGGAAATGTTCCGTGTGGACCAGTGTGCAGTATAGCGGATATTTTTAATGAAGAACAGTTTTGGAGCCGAGAAACACTGACAAAAATACTGGATCCCCGTATCGGGCAGGTAACTGTCCAGGGAACCATACCAAAGCTTTCTGAAACACCAGGCTCCATTAGCCATCTTGGGGTTGAGCTTGCTTCCCATAATGAAGAAATTTTCATGGGGGAGTTAGGGCTGAGCAGGAAAGATATGAAAAGCTTGATGAACGACGGGGTCATTTGATTCGATTAATTTTCTTGAAAAGATATAAATTGTTCGATTGCATGCTTGCCCGATATATGTTTTCATAGTCTTGCTAGTGGTGAGTTTGCAGCGTGTTTGATGAAGGAGGCAGCTGTGTACAGCTAGCAAGTTTTAGGTATTGGTGAGGTAAACGCGTTAACATCTGGATGGGTTGGGAGTTGTAGATGAAGACAGTATGTTTCACTGACCAAAATTAAACGGATATTGGAATACTATTTACTTTAGGGAGGTTAAAATCCAATGAGTTATAAGAAAGAAAAAGAACATCCTTATGTTCCCGAGCTAAAGGATCAGTTTATCAAAGGGGAAGTCAGTCGTCGTGAATTTCTTAGAACATCTACGCTATTGGGACTTTCGGCGACCGCCGCTTATTCCTTTGTTAATGTTTTTGAAGGGAAGTCTCCTATTATTTCAGCTAAAGCAGGATCCCATGATGGGGGAAAGCTTAGATTTGCCATGAGGGTAATGGAATGTGATGATCCGGCCAAATATGACTGGACTCCTAAAGCAAATATTTCCCGCCAAATGTGCGAGTATCTCACAATTATGGCCTCCGATGGTGTCACCAGACCGTACCTTTTGGAGAGCTGGAAGCCCTCAGCAGACCTTAAGACCTGGAACTTAAAGGTTCGGAAAGGGGTAAAGTGGTCAAACGGAGATACATTCAACGCAGACGATGTAATTTACAATTTAAAGCGTTGGTGTGATTCCAAAGTAGGCTCTTCAATGCAGTCGTTAATGGATCCGCTAATAACGAAAACACCGACTGGGAAGAAGGATAAAAAAGGCAAGGAGATTGTTAATAAGACTCTGACAGAAGGTGCTATCCACAAGGTGGATGATTATACAGTCATGCTGCATCTTAATCGGGCAGAGCTCGCCTTGCCAGAATCGTGGTTTCACTATCCCGCAGGTCTTGTTCACCGGAAATTTGAAGAATGGGGATCAAGTATTGTAAAGAAACCTGTTGGAACCGGACCCTTTACGATAGTTGAGCATAAAGTCGGTGAAAAATGTGTGCTGAAGCGGCGAAATGACTATTGGGGCAAAAAGCCGCATCTTGATGAAATTCATTACATCGATACAGGTGATGATGCAAATGCTAAATTAGCGGCGCTTGCGTCGGGCCAGGTTGATCTTATCAATGAAGTGATGGTGGACCAGCTGTCTGTTGTAAAAGAGATGCCAAACATGCAAATTTTCAAGGCAGTGACAGCACAAACGGCAGTAGCGCGGATGCAGCCAAAGGCGCCTTTTGATGACGTTCGTGTCCGTAAGGCTCTTCGTATTTGTCAGGATCATGCCCGGTTATTAGAACTGGCGCATGGAGGGCAGGGGGCTCCAGCAGAAGATCACCATGTTTGCCCATTGCACCCGGACTATGCTGAATTGCCTAAAGAGAAACAGGATTACGAGCTTGCAAAAAAACTGCTTGCCGATGCTGGGCATCCGAATGGGGTTACAGCAACGCTTGATGCCAATAATGACCGTGCGTGGGAGCAGAAAGCATGCCAAACGCTTGTGGAAATGTGTAAGCCCGCTGGCATAAACCTAAAATTAAATATCATGCCCGGGTCTGCTTATTGGAAAATTTGGACAAAAACCCCATTTGGGTTTACGCGTTGGAACCACAGGCCACTTGGAACCATGGTGCTTAATCTAGCTTATCGTTCAAATGTACCTTGGAATGAAAGCCAGCACAACAACCCGGAATTTGATAAGCTTTTGGATGAGGCCGGGGGAATTGCTGATCCAAAGGCCCGCTCGAAAGTAATGGCAAAAGTTGAAAAAACGATGCAGGATGATTCGCCCATAGCCCAGCCACTTTGGCGCGGTGTGTTTGATGCCGGCTCAACCAAAGTAAAGGGATATTCAAAGCATCCACAGAACTTTCATTTGCTTAACGATACGTCAATCAGCTGAGCAGAATGAGGTTTTCGGGGGACGGTTCAGTCGAACTGTCCCCTGCGTTTCTTTTAAGCAACTTTTGTCGTCCAGTGCCAGGATATGAAAAACAACCTTAAACACTCTTTTGGAGTGGTGCGTACTGCAGTTGGAGGCAGATACCTGTGTTAGTCTTCGTATTAAAGCGAATAGGCTACATGGTTTTCACGATGGTTGCAGTATCGCTGTTGGTCTTTCTGCTTCTAGAAGTAAATGTCGAGGGGGTTGCAGTAGGTGTTTTAGGGCCTTATTCAACCGAAGAGCAACGTAATTTGTGGCTCGAAGCGAATGGGTATTTCCGTCCGGCGTATGTCCGCTATTTTGAATGGGTTAGTAGATTTTTCACGGGTGACCTCGGACACTCGGTGCGTTTCAATGTCCCGGTTGCCGATATTATGTGGCCTCGGCTCTGGAATACGGCCATTCTCGGATTTTGGGCGATGGCCATTATCATTCCCATGTCGTTGGTGTTAGGTGTCCTTGCCGGCATGAAAGAGGGGAGCCCACAAGACCGGGCCGTATCGCTTCTTTGCATCCTGACTGTATCGGTACCAGAATTTGCTACAGCTACCTTTTTCAGTGCAGTTTTTGTTTTTGGGCTGAAATGGCTTCCGGGTATCAGTGCAATGACTGATGGGTTTGACTGGGTTCAGCTAATTTTACCGGTGGCTGTGCTTGTAACATATGACTTTGGATACGTTGCGCGGATGACCCGAGCGTCGATGGCCGAAGTGATGACTACGGCGTATATTCGTACAGCCTTCTTAAAAGGTCTTCCTTACAGAATCGTGATCAGCAAACATGCTCTCCGCAATGCTTTAATTGCCCCCTTTACCGTAATATTACTGCAATTTAACTGGCTCCTAAATGGGGTGATTGTTGTCGAATTTGCATTTGCATACAAAGGCTTTGGTGCATTGCTTCTCGAGGCGTCGCTCAACGAAGATATTTATCTGATCGAAGCTTGTTCCATGGTAGCCGTATTTGTCGCTGTATCTACCCAGGTGCTGGCCGATATTGGGTATATGTATCTAAACCCACGCATAAGGTTTAAGTAGAAGTGAAAAAGAATAATGAAAATTTATCTGGAAAGATTGTTCCGGCAAGTTCAGTTGGTTTAGCTTTTAGGCGGGCCGTTAAGTCATTTGCCCTTTTGAAAGAAAGCCGCATCGGGATGGCTGGATTGTTTCTAGTCTTGCTGTGGATCCTTATTGCAATTTTTGCCCCGCTAATAGCTCCATATGATCCACTTGCAAATTTTCAGCCATTTTTGAAGCCGGGTATGGTTGATTCAAAAGGCAATCTGTTTCTGCTCGGAACAGACCAGATTGGCCGGGATATACTTTCGCGGCTAATATTTGGCGCGCGCCGGGTATTGATCTTTGCGCCTCTAGCGACATTCAGTGCGTATCTAGTCGGGATTGTAATGGGGCTGCTTGCAGGCTATCGGGGGGGATGGTGGGATATTGTGTTGACGCGGGTGGGAGATGTGATCCTTTCTTTCCCTCCCATTGTTTTGTACATCGTTATAATAGGTGTAGTTGGTGCAACTGCCATAAACATTGTTGCGGCCATAATTCTAGCAAGCGGCCCAGGTATTATGCGGATCGTACGCGGTCTGGTTCTAGATATTAGAACCCGTGAATACATAGCGGCTGCAGAAACCAGGGGTGAGTCAGATCTTTTTATTATGCTCGTTGAAATTTTGCCCAATGCGCGTGGCCCGCTGATAGTGGATGCCTGCCTCCGCCTGGGTTTTGTAACAATTACTATTGGCATCCTAGCATTTCTGGGGCTCGGCCTTCCACCGCCTGAACCCGATTGGGGCGGCATGGTTAACGAGGCACGCGTTTTTGCGTTAGCGTTCCCGCATATGACACTGTTTCCTTGCATTGCAATTTCTTCATTAGTGTTAGGATTTAATCTTCTGGCTGATGGTCTTCGGGAGATCTCGTTAAGGGATTAGGATGGAATCTATGACTATTGATTATGATGAAACTGTGTTGGAAATTGAGGGGCTATGCCTTAGCTATTTCATCCGGGCAGGCGAAGTTCCGGCTGTAGTTGACTTTGATCTCAAGTTGCACCGGGGTGAGGCGGTTGGTTTGGTAGGGGAATCGGGCTGTGGAAAATCCACCGTAGCAAATGCCATCATGCAGTACATGGGTAATACTGGTGCTATTGTTAAGGGCAAGGTCAAATTTATGGGTAATGACATGTCGGAGATGTCCGGTGAACAAATAAGGCAGATTCGAGGCAAGGAAATCGCTATGGTGTATCAGGAACCCATGGCTGCGTTAAATCCGTCACTTTCAATAGCCACTCAGATGACGGAGGTTCTCGTTTTTCATGAAGGGGCAGCTATTCATGACGCTTATGAGCGTTCATTGGATATGCTACGAGATGTGCATATACCAGATCCAGAAAGACTAATGGAGTCCTACCCACATCAGATCTCCGGCGGCCAGCAGCAGCGAGTGGTCATTGCCATGGCTTTACTGTTAAATCCCTCGCTACTCCTGTTGGACGAACCCACAACAGCTTTGGATGTGACAGTTGAGGCAGGTATCGTCGAACTAATTGCTGAGCTTTCTTCAAAATTTGGTACCTCCCTTCTTTATATTTCGCATAATCTAGGGCTTATGCTCGAGGTTTGTGACCGCATTGCCGTAATGTATTCAGGTGAAGTGGTCGAAGAAGGAAGCGTTGAATCTATCTTTTCAAACCCAAAACATCCATACACACATGGTCTTTTTGGGTGCATCCCAATGCTTCATACAGATAAAAATGCGCATCCGCTAGTAGCGATCCCGGGGCAGCTGCCCCTGCCGCATGAGCGACCTCAGGGGTGCTATTTTGGCCCTCGCTGTCACTCCTTTAAGGATGCGGTCTGCGATGCTGAAGAAATTTCCATGAGCAAGATTGGTGGCGAAGATAGAAATCACCGTGTTCGCTGTCCTCGTTGGGAAGAAATAAAGAAAGATGATTCTATTAATAGAGTTGTTTCAAAAAAACCAATCGATACTGGAAGCACAGTACTGGAAGTAGAAAACATGCAAAAGTACTACGTCATGCATGATAATTCCCTTGGTGCTTTAATGACCGGCAAGAGGGTTAAGTATGTCAAGGCAAATGAGCAGATCAATTTTCGTGCAGCTCAGGGTGAAACGGTGGCAATCGTTGGGGAATCAGGTTGTGGAAAATCAACGTTTGCGAAGGTGTTGGTAGGCCTTGAAACAGTGACGAAAGGGGAGGTTCGCCTTGAAGGGGTAGATATTGGCAGCATGCCTGTAAAGTCCCGTTCGCCTGAGTTATTATCATCTCTACAGATGATCTTTCAAAACCCAAACGACACATTGAACCCGTCTTTGTCGGTCGGGATGCAGATTGGTCGGGTTATTAAGAGATTTGGCCTCGAGAGCAATCCTGCCAAAATTAAAGATCGGGTTCTTCAGCTTCTGGACAGTATTAAAATGCCTAGGGATTCTTATTTTCGAATGCCAAGACAGCTTTCTGGAGGACAGAAGCAGCGGGTGGGAATTGCGCGGGCATTTGCAGGACAACCAAAAACCGTCATAGCGGATGAACCGATTTCGGCTCTCGATGTTTCTGTTGCGGCAGCTGTTACTGAGGTCTTAATGGATATGCAGCGAAACCATGCTACGACCTTATTATTTATTAGTCATGATTTGTCGACTGTGCGTTATTTGTCTGACCGAATTGTAGTGATGTATTTAGGGCAGATTATGGAAAGAGGGACGACAAGTGAAGTCTTTTCCCCACCTTACCACCCTTACACAGAAGCGTTGCTGTCAGCTGTGCCGATAGCAGACTTGTCGGTAGAAAAGCGGCGAATTGTTCTTGAAGGAACTTTGCCGTCTCCATTGGATCCGCCTAGAGGCTGCCCATTCTCGACACGATGCTTTCGTAAGGTTGGTGACATTTGTGATGAGGAACTTCCACCGGTGCAGTTTGCTGCGGACCGCCATGCAATTGCCTGCCATATTCCACTTGAGGAACTAGAAGCGGTTGAACCGGTAATAAAGTTACCTGATCGCGATGAAAACGTGCACCGGGACACTTAATTTTGTCTATTACGTATCGAATATCAGGCCAAAATCAAGGGTCAAAGTCACGCATGTAAATAGTATTCTGAATTTCATGTATTGCTTTGGTGCGTTTGACCTCTTCTTTTGCAAAAATTCCCCGAGGGCGGGGCAGAAGCCGAAAATTTCGATGTTTGTCTTGTCCGCAGGCTAAGATAGCAAAATCATGGCTGAATTGCGTTTGACGCATTCTCGGTGTGATATACCGGATAGCAAACCCGATCCGGCGATCTTCCGATCTGTTGGGTGGCGAAGAATGAAAGGTGTATCCATGATGAAGCGAGCACTGCCCTGCTTTAAGCTGAACATTAATTATGTCTTTTTCTTTTACTCTGGCCTTGAGTTCTTGTCGGCGTGATAAAAGATTGTTTTTATTGCAGGTATCGAAGTGGGGAACAGCTGTTTTATGCGACCCGGCGACAAATTCCATGCAACCGTTCTCTAGTGTTGCGGGTGTAATAGCGACCCAGGCGGTGACTTCTTCATTAGAATCTAAACCCCAGTAATATAGGTCTTGATGTAACCCTACAAAAGTTTCTGTTTTTGGCTCTTTTATGAAAATTGATGTATTCCACACCAACAGGTCTGGGCCAAGGAGGTGGGTTACAGCATCTGTAATTATTGGATGGCGGGCGAGATCGTATAATACTGGCATTACCAGATGTGCGTGACCCCGGAATATGTCCTCAAGATTATATGTCTTTCCATACTTTTCTTCTACGAACTCAATTTGACTACGAACAGAATTAACTTCCCGTTTTCCAAGTACACCGATAGGAAAGTAAAAACCATCACGAGAAAAATTGGCAACAATTTTATCAGTCTCAACTTGCATTCCATATTCCAACTGCTTCTATGATTCCCAGGTAAGCGGGAGTGGCAAAATATAAACCCTTAGCCAAGAGTGCCATAGCAGGTTTCGTTGATCCCCATCCCTGTATAGGAATGAGGCCCAATTCTAACTGAAAGTCTGCAGCAACGCTGTTGTAGCAAGCTATCCATGCCCGAGGATTGCAGAAGCGCTGAATAGTCTCCAAGTGCGTCTAGCGTAATGCTCACTTGGGCGCCATCAATGACCGCAAAAGCCGAGTCCTGACGATGGCAAGAGGTTGCCGGCTCAGATTCCAAAATATTACCGTTCGCCTCAATTATCTTAAAGTAATCGTACTTGGATGAGCCGAATGTTGCCTCGGCTGTCCAAATATTCATCTCAGCATCACCGAGATTTCCCTGGATAAAACGATATCCCCAATAGTGGGGAGCTGGAGACCAGGTATAGCGTTTGCAGTATCCGACACCGGCATGGCGTTGACCCCTTATAGTGAGCTCTCCAGTCAGATCTGGTTGATGAATAACAGTAGAAATAGTATCAGGCCACTTCAGTTCGGTTTTTTTGTTCAGCTTGAGGGCTAAAAAATCTGATCCTTTAAGTGAAATCAAAGTTGACTCGTTATCCACTTCTAACTCTAACCCATTCCCTTTTATATTAATATTGTCACCAGACCCCTGCTTAAGTTTTGTCTCTTCTCTATAGATTTCAGTAACCTTATTCCCATCATAAAACCATGCTGACGCATGATTGAGGGTTTTTGTCTGGAATAGGCGCAAGCCAAAGACTAATTCTCCAGAAAAAAAATGATACTGAAGACTATCATGGTCGGAAAAACCAAACGGAGGACCAGCCATTTACTTCTCCACTTGCATTTTTAATTCATATTATTTTCATTAAACAGATTGAAGGAATATGGCAAGCATGTATGTTATTCGGTGTTATGGGTCTTTGAAAAAAAATCCGAGACAGCTGAAAATACCTGGGCCCCAAACTTGCTGGTTAAATTATTATGTCCGCCACCCTTGACTTCGTAAAAAAACCTGACACTTGTTGCTGCCTTGAAAACTTTTAATCCAAAATCGATTGGGATAATTTTGTCTTGATTGCCATGAATGACAAGGAGCGGTGCTTTTAGCCGTCGCACTTTTTTTTCGTTTTGAAAGGCATTGGCAGCTAGCTGGGCCGCAAAACCCAGTCCCATGAAGGAAGCTTGATCTTGACCACTGCTCAGGGGTGAGATCAAGATTAGACCACCTATATCTGTATCCTGAGCTAAATCGACAGCCACAGTGGTGCCAATGGAGCGACCGAGAATATAGATATTTTTCTCTGAAACTTTAATGACATTTTTGACAAAATCAAAGGCAGCTTTACCATCAAGATAAATGCCAGATTCTGATGGATAACCCTCACTCTTTGCGTATCCTCGATAACTTACTGCTAAGATGCTGGTTCCCAATTTATGGAGTCTATCATAATCATGAATCCGATGATATATGTTGCCAGCGTTACCGTGGAAATAGATTGTAAATCTTTTAGCGGAGGGGTGTGGGAGATATAGAGCCTGAATCGTGATCCCGTCTTTTGTGTCAATAAAAACTTCTTTCATCCCCTTGGGTAGGAGGGTTTGCGGAATTATATAACGATCGTCTGGGTGAAAAGACAAAAATGTAATAACGGGATTGCACGCTGAAACAAGGAAGAAAACAAAAAATAGTTGAATAATAAAAAGATGTTTGGTGTAACTAATATTTCTATGACGTCTGTTTTTGTTTTGAGGGCGTATCATGGTCAAATTCTTGCTGCAGTAAAAGGTCAATGGAACTATGGAATATCCAGCTTTAAGATGGCATCGCATTGAAGCGTTTGAAAATAACTGGAAACATTTTGGCAGCATTTCGCGTTATCCGAAGTTTTTCAAGGACGAACTTGGGCGGGTTTTTCTCAGTGGAACCATTACAGGAGGAGTTCCACAGGACGGGGAGGCAGAAAGGTCGCGGATTTGCTATCTGCCAGAAGGGTTTCGCCCACTTTATGCAACGCATTTTGCCGTTGCAAGTTCTTCACGGAACGAAGATGGGGCGAAAGCTGTTCCGGCCATACTTGTCGTTCGCCCCGATGGGGAACTTTTTGCCAAAAATTACGATCCTGGCTGGATGTCGCTTGATGGGGCGGTTTTCTTCACTACCGAAGATTAAATTAAAGCAGCTAATACAAAATTAGGTTAAGAATCGCATATCGCTGCGTATTAGCATTATTTTTGTGCTAACTATGCCTTTTATGGCAAATTTGACTGCAAGAAAAAGGTTACAAAAGCCTGTCGTCTAGCGGATAATTAGACAGCACCTTCGCACCATCTTTCGTTATTACTACTAGCTGTTCTAGCTTTACCCCCTCCAATCCATCTTCCGGCCCAATATAGCTTTCAACGCACAGGGTCATATTTTCTTCAATAAGGCCGTTATACCCTTTTTCACGAAAATCCTGGGGGTAAGGTAGGTAAGGATATTCACCACATAGACCAGCGCCATGTATGATAGACATATAACGGTTTTGCGCAAATCGGGTCGGTATTTCCCAGCTTTTCTCGACAATTTCCTGAAAGCTTTTTCCAGGCAAGAGAAGGGCCATGTTGTGCTGAATTTGTTCGATTGCGAGCGAATAGATTGACCGTTGCTCAGGACTACCCCGTTCATCACCACACAGAAATGTTCTCGACATATCGGCAAAATACCCGTCAGGTCCGATCATGTCAGAATCAACGGCTACTAGCTCCCCGGCTTGAATTTTCCGACTACTAGCCTCTTGGAACCATGGATTGGTCCGTGGACCTGAGTTCAAAAGACGGGTTTCAATAAATTCTCCGCCCATAGAGGCATTAGTTTGCCCCATTAATGACCAGGCTTCATTCTCTGATATGCCTGGCGTTAGACTATCCCGAACTTTGTCAAAGGCAACGCCACACACTCTAAGGGCGTTAGAAAGGCCATTAATCTCATCCTCTGATTTGATGGCCCGGGCCTGCTCGGCTACTTCTTGCCCATTTTCAATTCTGATGTCGTGCCCTATCAGCGCATGAAGTCCAAATGGATCTAGTTTATCAATAGCTAGCCGATTATTGCCCCCTCCGTGTAACTTAACGAGGTCAGCAATTTCATTGGCCCATATTTTTGCGCGCTCTTCGACCCGCGGTCCTGATGTAAAATAAAACCAGCTCGTTGCAGGTCGGATTTCATCAATTAAAGGTGCATCTTTGGAAAGATGAAAGCATCCCTTGAATTCAAATAAGATGACCGGGCCCGATGTAGCAATGAAGACGTAGCGTACTGGCTTATGTGCGCACCAAAGCACCATGTTACGAGTGCCAGTTGCGTAGCGAACATTGAAGGCATCGACAAAAACAGCCCCTGCGTAATCTCTCTCTCTAAGTTGGTCTCGAATTCTTGAGAGTCTGTATTTTTGGATACCATAGTAGTCAGGCCCTACCACGGTTTTTACGACGCTTTTATCTTCAGAGGATATTTTCATTAATTTGCTGTATTTGAAAAAGCCGGTTGCTTTTCAAACACCTTTCTAACCATTGGTTCAAAAGTTTCAAGTGGAAGTGTATCGTAGCCGGGATCAAAGGCTGGCGCATCCCAGAAATCACAGAAATGGCATGTCTTCTCATAGGCCGGATGATTTTGAAAGGTATCTCGGTCATCGCGGTTACGCCCAATATGGTGATAAAAATGGTAACCTTGAAATAGTGGGTGATGGAGAATCATCCAGTGGTTTTCAGGTGAGATAAAGGGTTCCAGTATCGCCGCTGCAACTTTACCATGATTATCTGGTGCTATCTTGTCGCCAATATCGTGCAAAAGTGCGCACACAACAGTTTCATCATCTGCTCCATCTCGAAATGCTCGTGTTGCAGTTTGAAGACTATGATCGAGAAGAGAAATCTGCAAAGGAGGCTTCCCTGTTCTGCCGACGGTTTTTAGATAGTTAATAATATACTGACCAGTTTCTTTTCGATCCTTGAGATGGTCATTGTTGATAATGTCCCACTCAGTTTTAGTAGCGTTACCGATATGGGTAAATGATACTTTCTTCATAGCATTCACTGTTCCCCTTGGAAGATTAATATACCTTGAGGCGACAAAATGTCACACAAAATTATTATCGGAAAAATTTTACCCTTTTCATTTTCTGACTCTACATTTTGATTATAGTAGCAAAAAGATTTCAGTACGCACCAGTTTAGGGTATTTTGTGAACGATTGTAACATATGGGGATATAGACTGATATGAAAAAAGGTTTTCTTGACTACAATCAAAAATCGCTCGACGAGCAATATAATTTGCGCCCTCTGGTTCCATATCATGAAGAGATTTTTAAGCGTTATATTCGTGACAGTGAACTCACGGTTGCAAAAAACCCTTGTGCATTAGATATTTGTTATGGAAAAACAAAGGCCGAACGCCTTGATATTTTTACTACTTCCGGGAGTACGGGAAAAAATCCTGTGTTGATCTTTATCCACGGAGGGTATTGGAGAAATAAGGACAAGGCTGATTATCGTTACTTGGCACCGGCATTTACCAGAGTTGGGGTAAATTTTGTGCTCTTTAACTATACTCTCGCTCCTAATGCTACAATGGATAAGATTGTAGAAGAAAACCAAAACGCAACTCTTTGGGTTTACAACAATATTCAGGAATTCGGAGGTGACCCTGAGCGTATTTTTATTTCAGGTCATTCGGCTGGTGGACATCTTGTTGCCATGTTGATGGCAACAAATTGGGAAAAGATTTCCAACGGTATGATCAGCAAAAACATTATTCGAGGAGCAACAGCCGTAAGTGGAATATTTGATCTTGAGCCAATTCGGCAGTCCTATTTGAATGAAAGCTTACAGCTTACCGAAGCGCAGGTCTCGAGGAACAGTCCAATAGGCCTGAAACCATATTCAGACATTCCCTTGATTTTATCTCTCGGGGGTGAAGAAACGGACGAATACCATCGTCAGCAAAAAGTGTTTTTTAAGGCTTGGGCAAAAAATATTTCTGATCTGAGCGAAATAACTATGCTGGGTCTAAATCATTATGACGTTATTGACCATTTAAGTATGCCTGGGAGTGCCCTTCACTCTGCCGTTTTAGAACAAATCGAAAGCCATTAAAAATGATAGAAACTTTCCTAATGTTTATCGATGGGGATTTTGTTGAATCGGGAACACAAAATTGGATTGAATCGTTTGATCCTTCGTCGGGGGAAGCGTGGGCACGAGTACCTAGCGCCACTAAAGAGGATGTAGATCTTGCGGTAAAAGCTGCCCACCGTGCAATGACAGTTGGCCCTTGGGCAAGAATGACCGCATATGAACGTGGCCGTTGTTTAGAACGACTTGCTACAATAGTTCGTGAGAAGTCAGAACAGCTTGCTAGACTGGAAACTCGCGATACAGGAAAACTTTTAAGAGAGACACGTGGTTCCTGTAATTATGTTCCTGCATTTTTTGAGTTTTTTAGTGGTGTGGCAGATAAAATTGGCGGAAAAACATTTCCGATAGATAAGCCTGATCTACACGTATATACCCTTAGAGAGCCTATTGGAGTTGTGGCGGCTGTTGTTCCATGGAATTCACCATTGATGTTGATGTCGGTTAAACTGGGTCCCGCATTAGCCGCAGGAAATGCTGTTGTAATCAAACCGTCAGAACACGCGTCTGTTGTGCTATTGGAGTTTGCTAGACTAGTAAAAGAAAGTGGAATTCCAGATGGTGTGGTCAATATTGTAACGGGATATGGAACTCCTGTTGGGGACAGATTGACAAGGCATCCCCTCGTTCGTCGCGTAGCATTTACCGGTGGACCTGAAACAGCAAGGGACGTTGTCCGCAATTCTGCTGAAAACTTTGCTTTTGTGACATTGGAGCTAGGTGGAAAATCACCCCAGATTATTTTTGCTGACGCCAATATCGAAAGTGCCGTTAACGGGGTGATTGCAGGGATATTCGGTGCTTCGGGGCAAAGCTGTGTTGCGGGTAGCCGGTTGTATGTTCAGTCAGATATATATGAAACGGTAGTACAAGAGATCATTGACCGTGGAAAGAGTATTCGAATAGGGCATCCTCTTGATCTTAGCACGGAAATGGGCCCTCTGGCGACTGAAGCCCAGTTAAAACGTTTCGAACAATATCTCGACCTCAATGAAAGTAAGGGTGCGACGTTGCTCTCGGGCGGGTCTCGGCCGAAGGCCCTTGACAAGGGATGGTATGTTGAACCTACAGTCGTTGAGTGCAAGAAATCAGGCGTACCCCTTCTGGAAGATGAGTTGTTTGCGCCAGTGCTTGCCGTTATGCCTTTTAGTGATGAGGAAGACGTTGTCAAGAAAGCAAATGATAGTCGATTTGGCCTTGCATCGGGTGTTTGGACCCAAGATATTGGTCGATCTCATCGCATGGCAAATCTACTAGATAGCGGGATAGTATGGATAAATACGTATAGGGCTGCTTCTCCCGTTGCCCCATTTGGAGGTTACTGGGACAGCGGTCAAGCGCGGGAAAGTGGTGCGGATTCCGTTTTGGATTACAGCCAGACAAAAACAGTGTGGGTTAAAACCTCGGATGCCCCAATGGAAGATCCATTTAAAGTTCAATAAATATTATGGCTGTGTGTTAAAAATAGCTAAATAAGTGAGCGGTATTTTGGCGGTAATAGTATACTGTTCCCCATCCGTTGTATGCCATAAAATGCCGGGCAGCAAAGTATACTCTTGATTCGTATGTGGTATTTTTAATATGCCTTCGCCGACTAAAATATAGATAGCGACATTTGGGGATTTATCGCTAACGACAATTTTTTCGCCAGCAGGAATAAGAAGCTTATTCAGTAATATGCTAAGATGATCCTCTTTTTCCACAAGGGGAAAAGTCAGCAATTGATTGGCCGGGCTAGATGTTCCCTCAGAATTCCCATGTGTTTTTGTGGGAGTTCTGACAAACATTTTTTCTGGGCCGATCGGGATATCACCTGTCTTTGGATACGAGCCATCTTCATCGTGAACTTCGTTGCCATAGACAGCTGGACAGAAAATGCTGACTATTTTGAGATTAGTATTAGCCTTTAACTGATGTCGGTCGCGAGGGCCAACGCAATAGATAGTTCCGTCGTTTAAACCCCAGCATTGCCGGCTTTCTTTATCCGTAAGCTCTCCGGAGCCGGAAACTATATAGTTAGTTTCCCAGTGGTTTTTGTACCAAAGATCAAATGCTAAACTTTTATTTAATGTGACTATACTGAGAGAGAATCCTATCCGATCAGCTTTTGTAAGCAAACGGACGGATGTAGCCTCTCCATTTGCTAGCATAACAGTCTTCCCATCATTTTTGTAGGATTGGTAGTTTCGGAGAGGCATTTACTAAAGCTTTCTATTTGTTACTATTATAAACCTGACTTTGTATTAGTATTTTGTGTATTTGTCAGGTTCCTATTTTAAAAAAGATCAAAGGACTGCCTGCTGGGCTAAGTTATCATGACTAAAATCTAATTTTTCAGGTGTTATAGATGAGTAGTGTGTATCTAAAATCCCAAGCGCAACAAACATGCTTTCGGTCGGGATATTTTTTGCAATGAGCGACTTTATGTACCAGCAGGGTTTTGAACAAGCGCCTCGATATAGTGGGTTTAGAAATTCAAGTGAAATTATGACCGCTGAGAATTTGGGTGCCACTAAAGCGTACCGGCTAAGTTTTGCTCGTTCACTCATCCGCAAGATGACAACAGAAAACTGGAAAATTAACCTGGAGGAGCTAAAGGTTGATGCTGGTGGAGTTGGTCTCGCTTTATACAAAATCAACACAAAAAATAACTGCCTCAGATTTTTAATTTTTTCTAATCAGGTGTCAGAAAAAGAAAGAACAGGTCGACTGTCGGAGTCAAAATTTGATGGGATGGCTGCTATTTTAGATGGCGTATTTTTGGAGGACAGGGTTGAATTAGAGTATGCGGAGATGCTTAAGCGGTCAGAGGGACAGACTGTTATGGACGCGATAGCATGGACACTTTCTACTCGTAGTTCTCGTTTTTTTTCCCATACTGTTTGTGCCCTCGCTGAAGGGAAGCAGCCTATATTTTTAGGTGAAGATATAGGTGCTGCTTATCTGCTGAGGAATAACGGCTGTTACGGGAATGGGCGCCATGGAACCCGGATGTGGGGTTCTCTAGAAAAAGATCATCCTCTTGCAAACACTTATTACCCGGAAATGTTTGCTTTATATATGTGGCGCCAGTTTGGATTCGACCTTGTTGAGGAAATGGCACGGCAGATAAATCCAACGGCTTCGCGTCTTCGCCCAGAAATAAAACGTTATCTTGGCATTGGGAATTCTACGGGTCAGGGGATGTCGACTTTTGTTGTAAAGTGGCCACGGTGGATTAATGCTTGGAACCTCGTTAGAGAAAAGGCAATAGTAACAGCGTCTGAACAACAAACTACTCATGAAGCTAAATTAAAGGCAAAGCTCCTCATTAAGAAGTATATATCGAACTTAGAAGCACAAGGGCGAATTTCCTCCCCCCAGTTTTTACCAGCACATAAGCTGGCTCTGGATTTAAAGAAGATAGATGGAAATTTGAAACTTGACGATAACAATCTGGGGAGCTGGGTAGATATTATCTGTTGGTGCAGAAAAAACACACATCGGGAGGCGGTGGAGCAGTTTCATTCAATACTTACAGAGGTCCATGGAGATAGGATAGACTCACTGGAAGAATTGTTTGTGACAGAAATGGAAAAAACGGGGCAATCTGACCCCCAAATGACAATAGCCCAACTTAGAGAACTCATTCATACATATTACAGCTGGGCTTTCAGTGATAAGTTATGTGGTCCTGATATGACGCATTATTTTTTTTATCGTTCCGAGGAGCATGGCGAACAGCGACGAGGGCAGCGTAGAATCGATGCCGGTTCAGCGAACGAGACTTTTACAGGGGTGCCAACAGCTGTGCGCCAACTGGACGAAAAATTAAAAGAACAAAGCAACTCAAAATACATCGCAGTTTTTCTAGCAGAGTATCCGGAATACCGTTTTATAGTAGAGAGAATACAAACCTTTTGGAACGAGCCTTATGCTGAAATTAGAACTAGCATTCCGGGATACGCTTTCCATCCGGCACACGTGATTCGCTTTGTGCTGGCTACATTCGGTATGGAGACTGTCCATTTTTCTACAAAAAAATGGGTTCAGGGAACATTTTTTCAAGGGGCACCAATATCTGAACAACTGCACTCAAAATTGGATCCAGACTGGTTTATTCCCGAGGTTCCGGATGGAAGGTAAGGGTAGTTCATTTAAGAAGCTTTCCGAATGGGAGTTAAGAATCCACTCTCATTCGGCGTTTCGTGTTCTTGGCGTTCCCTTTGGTATTGCAGAAAGTGCATCCCGAATTTTTTGCATGGCTGAAATGGTAAGAGGGGGTGCAGTAGAATATTTGGTGAGAAACCAGGAAAAAATTTCTTCCTCAGCGGAAGATAGAGTTGCCGTCAACAATATAAGTGAAGAAATTTTCAGCGTTGACGCACATGACCAAACAATATTTACGGTTGGGGAGAGTATTCTTGATCTTGCAACACTGGGTGCATTGAAAAACGGATTAGGTGCGGTAGTTGTTGAAAACATCAATGTTCCAAAATTTTCAACCTGGATTTCTTGTGCAGCGTCAAAGAAAGGATTTTTCTCAGTTGTCAATTACCGATCAGGAGACGAAGGTGGCATGTATTCGATTTCCAGCCCAGTTACTCCAGGGGAGATATGTGAAGGGCCGGCAAAATCAATGGTTAAATTGACTGATACATTACAGGGTATTTTTGATGAAAATATTTTTAATACAGGTAAGGTAAATATGTTAACTTTGTTTTGCCTTAGCTTAGATAAGGGAAAGTCGATTGTGCATGATATTGGACAAAAAAATGAAGAAGAAAAATTTGTGAAGTTAGATGTTGATAATCGTTATTCAAAGGCATATCGATATGGGATATTCCTAGAAACAAAGACGGCTGATAGTTTTCTTGATCTTGGGCGCTCAATTTGGTTGCCTACTTCAGATCGTTCGCGTAATCAGGGTTCAATAGGAATACAGGAATGAATTTTAAGCACAGGGAAAATGAGTACGGGTATCGAAAACCATTTTGGTTGGCTTTAGAGCAATGATTATTGCTATGAAAAGTTTAGGTATTTTAAATCGCGGTTTTATGTAATGGAATATGTCCGGTTTGGAAAATCTAACCTGAAAGTTTCAAAACTATCTTTTGGAGCGATGGGCTTCGGTTCAAAGAAATGGCGGGAATGGGTTCTCAATAGAAGCGAGAGTCGCCCTATCATAAAAAAAGCACTGGATAGTGGGATTAATTTTTTTGATACTTGCGACTTTTACTCTATTGGTGAGAGTGAAAAAATCCTTGGGAAGATTCTTTTTGATTACGTGCCCCGTGACCAAGTCATTATTGCAACAAAGGTCGGCAACCCGATGGGTAGTTACCCAAATGCCGGTGGATTTTCGCGAAAGCATATCTTTGATGCTGTGGATGCGTCCTTAAAACGTTTGAATACAGAGTATATTGATCTTTATCAAACCCATATCTGGCAGTCAGATACAGAGCTAGAGGAGCTTGTCGATAGCTTCGGAGACATAGTGAGGTCGGGAAAAGTACGATATTTAGGGGTTACAACACTTCCTTCCTGGACTTTTTCAAAATTAATCCAGATTGCCGAGAGAAAATCTTCTTCCCCCTTTATTTCCATGCAATGTGAATATAACCTATGCCACCGTGAGGCGGAGCGGGAGTTGATTCCTCTTTGCAGGGCTGAGGGGATAGCTTTAATTCCCTTTAGCCCTTTGGCTCGTGGTTTCCTTTGTGCTGATAGGCGTTCTCACAAGAAGAAAACACTGAGAACAAAGAGTGATAGTTACACGCATCAATATTACTATAGGGATAGTGACTTCTTGGTTTTTGAAGCAGCTAAGGCAATTGCTGATAGGCGCAATCTTAATGCAGCACAGATTTCTTTGGCATGGGTTTTACGGCAATCGGGTGTTACATCGCCCATATTTGGTGCAACAAAGATAAAACATATAGAGGAAGCAGTAAAAGCGATCGATGTACACTTTGATGATAGTGAAAGAGCTGCCTTGGAGGCTGCATATGAACCACGTTTCCCCTGAGGTAATTAGCGCTAGAATGCGATGGATAGCAATAAAAGGTTTATTTGACGCACAGCCAAGCTAATTTTCTTAAGGGTAGAAACAATGGGGGTCAATTTCTAGGCAAGTAACATGAAATTTATCTTAATCATTACAATTATATTGGGAATGCCTGGCGAACAGTCTAAAGAAATTGAACTACGGATTCCCCATCAAAACCGCACAGAATGTCAGAAGGCGGCTGAAAAATTTACTTTTTCATTACCAGTTCTTTCACTTGATACTAGATGTGAGCCGAGCAAGGGGGACCAGGAACCAGAAGTCCGTGGCGTAAATCTATAGAATGAAAATATAAAGACTTAGCTACTATTTTTTCCTTACAGTGGATCTGTGTTCCAAATAGGATTTTCAGATTTTAATCTTCAGGCCTACTATAAAAAAAGATGGTAAAGACGGGCTCTAATTTGCTGTTGGCCCTACACACAATATTTAGATATAGAAGCAAGCAAAGCCATGAAAATTATACGCATTGAAACGTTTTCTAATCGCTACGTAGGATTCGTTCGGGTAACGAGCGAAGGTGGGCACCAGGGGTGGGGACAAGTATCTACCTATAACTCAGATATATCATCGCTTGTTTTACATCGGCAAGTTGCTCCGTATGCGTTAGGAGCAGATATTTTCCAGCTAGATGATTTAGTACAAATTATAACTGAACGGGAACACAAGTTTCCTGGTTCTTATCTCCGACGGGCAATTGGCGGTCTAGATACGGCTGTTTGGGATCTCCGCGGCAAATTTGCGGGGAAAAGCGTCTGCGAATTGTTAGGAGGAATACCTCGACCTTTGCGTGTTTACGGGTCAAGCATGCGAAGAGATATCAGTCCAGCGGATGAGTCTGCCCGTCTGATAAAGCTACGTGATGAATTTGGCTACGATGCGTTTAAAATAAGGGTCGGGAGCGAGTGCGGGCGGGATGCGGATGAATGGCCTGGCCGGACTGAGGAAATTATTCCAACAATTCGAAAGACAATGGATGATAAAGTAACATTGCTTGCCGATGCAAACAGCTGTTATTCGCCTAAACGTGCCATTGAAGTTGGACTTTTGCTTCAAGACCATGGATTTTCCCACTTTGAAGAGCCCTGTCCTTATTGGGAGCTGGAATGGACCAAGGAAGTGACCGATGCATTGGATATTGATGTAACAGGAGGAGAACAAGATTGTGATCTGGCAACGTGGCATCGGATAGCGCGAACAGGTATAGTCAATGTACTGCAGCCCGATATCTGCTATCTTGGGGGACTTGGCCGGACACTAAAGGTTGCGGAATTAGCAAAAAAATATGGATTGCCTTGTACTCCGCATGCAGCCAATTTGTCACTCGTTACTATTTTCACCTTACATATGATGGGGGCCATCGATTCCGCTGGTCCGTATGTTGAATTTTCAA
>MDTE01182425.1_pt1 | contig 39817 bp, 35 predicted proteins | sample 811231 | NCBI WGS metagenome assembly MDTE01 (sample SAMN05326651, study PRJNA326480) | marine metagenome | isolation source: seawater | place: Indian Ocean: Red Sea | collected 2010
AGGAAGGCTTATTTGCCGCAATACTTTGGTACAAAACTCCACTTGGAAATGGATAATTTTCGTATCCAATCCATATTACATCTGAACTAAAAAAAAGTTTTGCTTCATTATTTTCACTTTGCCATCCAGAAATTATTTTTAATTTTCTATTTTTGACAAGGTTTTTTGCAAAATAATTTTTCAAGTATTTTTTGGTGAGTCCAAATTGATCTCCAGCAATTATAACTTTAATATCAATATTAATTTTTTCTCTAAAGATATTTAATAATTTTATAACTCCTTTTGAATCTATTATTGCTCCATAAACCAAAATAACAAATGTTTTTTTATTAATTGATAAAAATTTTCTAGCTTCATTTTTACTATATTTAAATCTAAATTCTTTTGGATCATGTAAAAAAATTAATTTTTTTTTTGAATTTTTTTTTAAGGAATTAATATATTTTTTAAGAAGGAAATCATTTGTAATGATAAACTTTAAACTATCAATTTTTAAAAGTTTCAAAAATAAAAATTTCGATAATTTAGAATTAGTTTCTGAATATTTAAATTGATATTCTTTTAAATGAAACTTTAATCCCAATAGAACTCCAGAAAAATTTGTATTTTCAAAAGGACTTCCTAAGATAGAAAGTGCTTTATCAAATCTTTGCAATGAACTGAGAAAGACATGATCGAAGTTATATACACTATTTAATTTTTTAAACTCTTCTTTGATCCTGAAATAAAAAATAAATTGATATTTTATTAATGAAAGTTTTGATAAATTTATTATTTTAACATATGGAAATAATTTGATTTCAAAATTAACTTTTTCTTCTCTTAAAATTTTTAATGCGCCTTTACCTTTTTTTAATGATAGATCTGTGATTAACAATACTATTTTAATATTTTTTTTTTTTAAAGATCTGAGTACATATTTAATATATCCTGTCAAATAATGACCTGTAAATTCTGATTCTATGATAAGTATTGACTTCATTTAATTTTTTAAAATAATTTTTAAAGTTCCAATTAATCCAACAATATTCCCTAGAAACTTCAAAATAGATTTTAAATTAATAAGTACTTCTAAAAGATTCATTAGGATTTTAATAAATGAGATATAATAAAAATGATATAGATTAAATTTATATTTTTTTACTATCTTACATCTGTTAATTATTTCATAATATCCAAACAAAAAACTTGTTCTTTTTTTTTCATTTTTATGAGAAAAAATTGCATCTGATACCACTAATAAAAAATTATTTTTTTTAACTCCTATTGAAAAATCTAAATCTTCTAAATAACTGTATTCTCCAAAGGTTGTATCAAATCTTGATTTAACATAATTTTTTTTATAAATAGTTGCAGCAGTTGGTAGCCAATCAGCATAATAATTTTTTTTCGTTTTATAAATTTTCGTTTGCCATCCACTCTTCAATACTCTGCCTGGTTCTGGCTCATATAATCCTAATAAACTTGATAAATAGGAATTTTTTAATTTTTCCAGAAAACTACCTTTTTGTTTTTTTTGGCAAAATGCAAAACCAATAATTCTTTTATTTTTATTTAACTTCAGTATTGAATTCATATTTTTAAAAGAATTCTTATAAAAAGTTATATCGTCATCTAATAACATAAAATATTTATTAGATTTGTTCATTTTATTTATTCCTTTATTTCTCTGAATTGAGGAAGATGGTTTGCTTTTAAACACTTTTAATGAAAATTTCTTTGAAATTTTTTTTATTCTTTCATGATCATTTCTATCAGAACTATCAATAACTAAAATTTCATTGAATTTTATTTTTAAATTTTTAAGATTTGTGAGTGTATTAAGTAGTAATTTAAATCTATTCTTTGTAGGAATAATTAGTGTAGTTTTTTTTGTAAACATTTATTTTATCTTATATATTGCATCTAATTGTAATATCCTCGAGTCAACTGAATACTTTAAATCCTCTAAACTAATTAATTCATAATTATTTTTAGTAAAATTTTTTTCTATTTCATAAAACTTACTTGATTTTGTGTAATAATCCTCAAATATCACTTCTATTTTAAGAAAATTTATTAAACCTTTATCTAATATTTTTTTTGCACCTTTTAAAATTAAATTTTCATTTCCTTGTGTATCAAGTTTAAGTAAATCAACTTTTTTAATTTTTTTTAATTTTAAATATTTTTCTAAAGTCATACATTTTACTCTAACTATTTTTTTTGTATAATTATTATCTTGTCTAATTCGAGATTTGTTTAACATTCTTAAACTAGAAGTTTCCTCAAAATAATTTAAATAAAAATTTTTATAAGAATTAACATGTCCAAGAGCAATTTGATTTAAAATTACTTTTTTATTATTTTTATATTTTTTTTTTAATTTAAGAAAAAGTGAAGGATTTGGTTCAAATGCGTGAATAATTACATTTGAATTATTTTTCAAGAAGTCATCAATACTTCTTCCATCGTAGCTACCTACGTCTAAGATTAATTTTTTTTTATTTAATTCCTGCTTATGAAAATAAATGAATTTACCAGGTTTTTTTTCACTGTTAATTTTATAAACTAAATAATTAGTAATTTTTTTTCTCAATTTAAATGAAAAGAAATTAAAAAAAAAATAAAATAGTTCAAAACAATATTTTAAAAATACCTTAAACATTTTTGACATATTTTTTTAAAAAATAAATTAAGTAAAAATATCCCATAGAGAAAATTAAAATAATTGTCATATAATAATCATTAAATATTTCTGAAATTAAATAAGGCATCAAAACAAAAAATGAGGAAATTAAAATAGTAATTTTAAAACTATATTTATTCAGCAAAAGGTGATGGATATGATTTTTATCAGCTTTAAAAGGATGTTTTTTTTTTAATATTCTTGAAAAAGTTAGTCTAATTAACTCTATTCCAGGCAAGAACATTATTAAAAAAATTTCCTCTGGCAAAAATAAGTACGATTGATTGTATGACTTTATGAACAAGCATGAAAAAATAAATGATAATAAGTATGTTCCATTATTGCCAATAAAGCATTTATTTTTATAATTTAAATAAGTAAAAAATAAAATTGGTATTAATATAGATGCACTCAAATTAACAAACTCATTTTTTAGTAAGAAAATTATCAATACAAATAAAACATAAATACTAGTATGCAAATTTATTCCATCAAACATGTTAATTGAATTTATAAAAGCAAGAAAACAGAAAATTGTAAAAATATAAGAAGTTTTTCCGAATTCTATTTTTTCATCAATAAAAGACATTTGTAAATGAGTAATCAAATAGTCCTTATTTTGAAATATTAGTACAAAGATAATTGCTGAAAATAGTAAAATTTTTAGATTTGGGTTTAAATCTCTTTGATCATCTATTAATCCAATAAAGAATATTAGAGAAATAAACGGTAAAATAGCTGCTAAATAAGTTTTTTCTTGTTGAATAAATATTTGATAAATTATTAGAGTAATTATATTTATAAAAATAATTATTCCTCCTATATTTGGAACTGGTTTTTGATGTATTTTTCTTTTTGAATTTGGTTTATCAAAAAAATTTAGTTTTTTTGAAAATTTTTCAAAATTAATAAAAATTAAAATATTTAAAATAACTAAAAAAAAAATAATCATGAATATATCTTATTTTGATATAATATCATCACACTTAAGTTTGTATAAAAAATTATAGAAATCCAATTATTAAAAAAATTTCCAGATGGAAAAAGGGGGATTAAAAATAAAAATAGACCGAAAAGTGAACAGATATAACCTTTTGTTAAATTAGTATATTGGTCTTTATTTAAAAATTTCTTTAAAAGATTTTTTAAAAGCTCAATTGATATATAAATAAAAAATAAAAATAAGAATAAATATCCCACCAAACCAATTTCTGCTAAAAATTGTAAATGATAATTATGTGGATGGGTGTTACAACCATTTGGATACTCATAGTTAGAATACAAAATATCACCTTTTTTTACTTTTGTATTTACTAATTCATTATTTTCATAAAAATAATATCCTTTATGTGTTAATTGTTTTCTTGTTCCCTCATACCCAGGCTTGGCATTATCTAATATTAAATTATAACCTTCATCATATTTTTCAAAAATACCACTTTCAGGAGCATAAAAAAAATTGTTATCCTTAATTTTTTCTTTTGGAATATATTTTTCTTCACTACACAAATATCTAAATGAGTATAGACCATTACCTATAACAAAATTATCTTTAAACATTTTGATTGATGTAAGAGCATGCAACTCATGTCTAAAACTTGGCCAAATATAATTTGTAGAAGTTTGAATTTGCTTTAATGTATGGGTAAACAATCGATCATAAGTTTTTTGTGAAAAGATCGATAGTGTATAAAATGCCAACACAAATATTGTTAAATAAACTAAAGATTTTTTAAAAGTAGAAGAAATAAATAAATAAAAAATACTCATTATAATACAACTAAAAAAACCAACTCTCTCTGCACTATAAAAAGTCATTATTAATGAAATTAAAATTATATAATATTCATAACTCACAGAATATTTATTTTTATTAAAAATTAATAAAGACAAAATTATTGGTAAAGTTTTACTGATATAAGATCCTAATATTAACTCTTCAAAAAATAAACTCGACACTCTTCCATTTATAGGTTCATTACCAAAAAAATTACTTCCAGAAAAAAACTGTAAAGTTGAGTCTAAAAATAATAATGTGTGTGAAACAAAAAATGATTTTATTAGTAAATCGATTGAGTCTTCATTTTTAGAAAAGATTAATATTAATATAATTGTAAAAAATATAAATCTAAAATACGGGATACTTTTTTTAAATGAAATTAAACTATCAAATGAAAAAAAAGAATTAAATATTAAATATAAATAAAATAATAAAAAAATTTTAATTAAAATATTTTTAATATTTATATTTTTGTAAAAAAAATAGTGATTTATTAAGAAAAGCGAAAGAATAGAAATATAAAAATCAGCTAAAAAACGACTAAAAATTAAAAAAAAAGGTAAAAAAATTAAAGATATTTTTAAAACTTTATTATCATCAATATTAAAGAATTTCATATAATTAGAATATTTAAGATATATATATTGTGAAATTAATGAATTCAAAGAATAAAAATTTCAAACTTTTGTTTAAAGATTATAAATTATTATTTTTCTTATTTTTAATAATCAATATATTTCTGTCTATTAATTCTGGTATATATCATATCCAATTATTTGAAATAACAGACAATCATCTAAATAATTTTTTTGCTATAATAAATGTTTATAGATTTTCAATAATATATGTGATTATTTTTTTAAGTATATTTTTAGTATTTTATTTAAAGTCTAAAATTGATCAAGAAAGTAAATATTTCCTTTTATACTTAGTAGTTCAATTTATTTGTTTATTTATTTATGAAAGAGATAAATCTATATTAGATGTACACTCACCACAAATATACGACAGTATAGCATATTTGTTTGCTTCAATGTCTTCATTGTTAATTTTTAACTTAGTGAAAAATGAAATAAAAAAACAGTTTATTGAATATTTTTTCTTTTTTGTAATAATTTTTTTCGTAATATTTTCTTCTGTTATTCTTGCAGAACTTTATGTTGAGAGTTTAGGAAATATAAAAAATAATTACTTATATACTTCGTCTACTTTGAAACCAGCTGGAAATCATTTTGGCCAACCAAACCCAAGAGTTACAGGCTTATCTAGAATTGTCTTAATTTTATTTATTTTATGCGTAACTACAATTTTTTACAAAAAAAAATTAAATAAATTTTATCTATCATTGTTAACAATTTTTAGTTTTATATGTTGTTTTAATATTTGGGCCTTGCAAAGTAGGGGCTCTCTTTTGGGATTACTACTATTTGGTATTATATTCTTGTTATTCTATAATATAAAATTCTTAAAAAAAATTTTTATATTTGTTTTTTTATTCATATTACCAATAATAACTTATGAACAAGTTTACAAAGAAAATTTAGATCAAATTAGAGATAAATTCAGAGATAATATATTTGTTTTAAAAAGTAAAAAGGCAGAGGAAAGACAAGATTGGTTAAATATGGAAGTTAAAGAAAGAAATTTAATACCTGAGACTAAAAATAATAATGATTTAAATGAATACTCTTCTGGTAGATTTAAAATATGGGAGAATTGCTACCGAATTTTAATTCAACATAAATATTTTTTTGGATTTGGTCCTCAAGCAGATAGATATCTAATTACAAAATATTTAAAAAATGATCTCCATGCCTCTTGGGGGAATAATGCTTCAAATGCTTTTTTATACTCACTCTTATCAGCAGGAATATTTGGATTTTTTTTTGTTATGTATATTTACTTTATGTCAATTAAACTTCTAATTTTATATACATTCAAAATAAAAAACTTTTTTAGTGGAAATCAAGTTCTTCCAGTTTGTTTTTATTGTATTTTATCTTTTATTTTATTTAGATCTTTATTTGAAAATAGTTTTTTAGTATTTGGTATTGATTTTTTTCTTTTTATAATTTCTTACTTTTATTTAAAAATTTCATTCAAAAGCTTAAAATCAAACCCTCTTTAATATTAATTTTAGGCTTATAATTTAATTTCATTTTTGCCTTTTGAATAGAAATTTTTGAAACAACAATATTTTCTTTTGGTATTTTATCAAATCTAATATCAGGTTTAATATTTTTATTTTTATTTTTCAAGAATTGTAGAATATTTTTAAAGAGAATTTTTAATGAAATTGATTTACCATAAGCAATATTAAATAATTCAGCTTTTTTATTTTTTTCAATATATTTATATGATAACTTTATAGATGAAACCACATCATTAATGTGACAAAAATCCCGAAGAATATTTTTATTGTCATGAATTGTTACAGGTTTCTTATATTTGATTAGATTAATCCATTTAGTAATTACAGCAGAATACAAAGAATTGTATCTTTGATACCTACCATATATGTTGGAAAATCTTATCCCTACAGAAAATATTTTAAATTTATTATAATATTCTGCTGCAATCTTTTCATTTTCAATCTTAGTTTTTCCATAAAAAGATTTAGGATTTAACTTTGTCTTTTCATTATTTCTATATTTATTCTCACCATATACCGCACATGAACTAGCATAAATAATTTTATCTTTTTTGTATTTTTTCATAAGTTTTAGAATGTTTTCAAAACCTTTAACATTTGTCTGCAAAGTTTTCTTTGGGTTTAATGATGTTTCATTGACAGATGTAAGTGCAGCTAAATTAACAATTATGTCAAAATGCTTCTTTTTAAATACATTTTTTAAATCTTTATATTTTGTAATTGATTTATTGATAATTTCTATATTTTTTCTTTCTTTGACTTTTAAAAGTTTTAATAAATTTTTATTATTTTTTTTATTAATATCTATACATATTATTTTATTTGTTTTAATTAAATTTAAAATTAAATTTGTACCTACAAAACCTGACCCACCAAAAATTAACCAAACTTTTTTCATTTTATATTTTACTTAATTTTAAGTTTATGATTTCTTTATTTTTTTTTATTAAATTTATAAATTTTTTATCATTATTTATAAATTTTTTATCCTTTAAAAAATTCAAATTTATATTTATAAATTTTTTATTAATAAAATTTTTACTTAAGCTTTTTTCTTTATAAATTCCCTTATCTGATATCACTATACAATTTGAATTATAAGAATCGATAGCAAATAAACTATAAAAATTTTCTTGATTATTAAGTACAAATTTCGATCTTTTTAAAAATTTAATTAGCAAGTCTCTGTTTACATAATCTTTATAAATAAATTTTTTGTTTTGTTTTAATTTAAATCTATCTCCAAAGACTAATATTTTTAGATTACTTTTATATAAATATTGAACAAATTTATAATAATTGTTATTTTTTTTTGTAGCATGATTTCTGTTATAAATAACTACATCTATACTTTTTTTTTTAATTTGAGAAGTTATATTTGTTTTAAAATTTTGAAAAATAAAATTAAAAGTTACCTTTTTTTGATAAGGTTTAGAAATATATTTTTTTAAGATAGATGTTGAAAAAAAAATGTTTGAAAATTTTCTAGATATTATAAACAGACTAATTTTATATAATACAGGAAAAAAAAATTTTCTAATAATTCCACTTAAATTTTTAATTTTACCTTTGTAAATTCCACCTGTAATTGGTCCCAGTATAGTTTTTTGTGGTAATAACAAAAAAATCAAAAAATTCCACAAAGGTAAATAATTTAAATAAATTATAGTGTTTCTTTTGTGCAATCTTAAAAACATTACACCCTTAAAGGGGTTTATATACTTGTGAAAAAATGTACTTTTGTTTTTTGACCCTTTTACTAAATATATTTTTTTGTCGTTAAATTTTTTATTTTTCTTAAAAAGTGTATTTAAAAATAATCTCCCTAAAATTCCTTCTCCAGTACTGTCTGAATAATCACTTGCCCAAATATAAGACATTTGGCTTTTCATCTAATAACTTTTATATGAATATTTGAAAATTTTTTAGTAAATTCTCCATGCAAATAAGAGGTAAAAGATTGTATAAGTCTGATTACCCTTCTGTAAGTATCAGTTCGCAATCTCCAAATAAATTCTAATCCTAAATTATCTAAAAAGTCAGGTATTGGTTTTTCATCTCCTGATACCATACTTATTGCTCCCCCTACACATAAAACTCTATAATGATTATTATTTTTTGAAATCAATTCAGCAAACTGTTCCTGCTTTGGTGTGGGTAAAGTTAGTATTATAAGATCATTAACGGTAAATTTTTTTTTGCAATAATTGTTATACAAATATTTTACATTTGCATAAGGCAAATTAATATGAACTATTTTAATTTGAAATTTTTTTTTTAAATATCTATATGAACTTTTAGATAAATTTCCAAAAACATAGATTTTATTTATATTAATAGGTAAATTTAAATTACTTATTAATTTTCTTCCTGGAATTTTATTAAAACTTTTTTTTTTATTATAAAATTTTTTAGCAAAAATTCCATCTGGCCAATGATATAAATTGTTGTAGAGCTTTACCTGATTGGAATTATAGTAACCTAAAAAAGCAAGATTTAGTCCTGATAAACAAAAATTTTTATTAAAAGGAATTTTTTTTGTATTTGAAATTAATTTTATTTTATTTTTACTTAAAGAAATATTCTTAAATATATCAATTAGTTTTTTTAATAATTTAGACCTATTAAAGTGTTTATTAACATATTCTTTTGTATTAATTTTAGATCTATTTAATAAAACTGAATTTTTATTTTTAATTATATTGTTTAAAATTTTAATCATACCATTTACGTCATCAGGCTTAACACATTTCCCAGCTCTGGTATCATTAATAAGATCCTTTGCCTCACCATCAATCATTCCTAGAATATATTTATTTGAGTTAAGATATGTTTGTAACTTTCCTGGTATAGTTGCAGATAAAGCTTTTCCTTTTTGAAGCGAAATTAAAAGTATATCTGCCACAGAATGAAAGGTTGAAATATTATGAATTGGTTGATTTCCATAAAACTCAATATTATTAATTTTATACTTTATAGAGTTTTTTATAAATTTATTTAATTTCCTACCCGAACCAACAATTATCCAATTTAATTTTTTATTTTTCCGAAAATACTTAATTACTTTAAAAACATTATCAAAGTTTTGTGCCTCACCTACATTTCCGGTAAACACAATATTAATTTTATCTTTTTTTTTTTTAATCTTAATTTTATTTTTATTATAATTTATTAAATTTTCAGGCCATGACGGGAAATAAATTGATTTATTATCATTTAGTTTCTGGTCAATAATTTTTTTAAATGTATTAGATTGAACAAGAATAATATCTGTTTTTTCGTATATTTTTTTAATTATGTCATCTAACAAAGTCATTAAATAAGCATTTTTAATAATTTTCAGTTCAAACAAAATATCTGGCCATAAATCAAGAACCCATAGTACGGATTTACAATTTTTTATTTTTGCTAAAAAAATTGAGACAATTGCGACAGTAATCGGACTTGTTGCAAAAGTAAAAATCACATCATACTTTTTTTTTCTTAAAAGAAATGGAGCAATAAAAATACCACTAAAAATAAATGAAATATAATTTAAAAATAAATTAATTTTTGAAGAGTCTTTTCTCAACATGATTGGCAAGCGATATATTTTTGACCCATGAAATTTATTAAATTTATTTGGATTTTTTTTATAATTTGAAAACAATCTACCGTCAGGATAATTTGGTAATCCAGTTAATACTTCAATTTCTAAATTTTTACTTTGTAAAAATTTTGATAATTCATTAACCCTAAATTGCTCTGGCCAGAAGTATTGACTTACAATTAATATTCTCAACTTTTTGACCAGATTTTTTTATTTATATAAGGAATGTAACTTTGAATAATATTTACAATTTTATTAGATACATTTTTTTCATGATAATCACTTAATTTTAAATCACATTCAGATAAATTTCTACTCAAAGCTAGATTCAAAGATTGTAAAATTTCTTGTTGCTTAAGACCTGACATTATACAAATCCCCTTTTCCATTCCCTCTTGTCTTTCATGAGAGGACCTTAAATTTATTGACCTTAAATTTAATATTGAAGTCTCCTCTGTTATACTTCCGCTATCTGAGATTACTAAACTAGAAGATTTAAGTAGCTTTATATAATCCATAAATCCAAACGATTTATAAAATTCTATATTCTTGTATTTATTTTTTTGTTTTTTGAGTTTTTCTAATGTTCTAGGATGTGTAGAAAAAATTATTCTAAATTTTTTTTCTTTAGAAAAAATATTTATTGATTTTAAAATATCATCTAAAACTTTTTTATTTGTTAAATTTTCTTCTCTATGTATTGATGCAACGACATATTTTACTTTATTTAATTTAAGCTTTTCAACAATTTTACTTTTGTTTATTTTGTTCTCGTAATATTGATAAACTTCTTTAAGTGGACTGCCTACTTTTATTATTAAATCCCTTGGGAGACCTTCTCTCAATAAATTATTTTCTGCGTAAGTACTATAAGTCAAATTTAAATCTGCTATATGATCAACTATTTTTCTATTAATTTCCTCTGGCACTCTTTGGTCAAAACATCTATTTCCAGCTTCTAAATGAAATATTGGTATTTTTTTTCTTTTTGCTGCTATTGAAGCAAGGGATGTATTTGTATCTCCCAAGATTAAAATTGCATCAGGTTTTTCATTTTCAAGAATCTTATCAATAAAAATTAATCCCATTGATATAAATTTGATAGGATCTTTACTTTTATTGTTCCTCATCGAATATTTAGGTTTCCTAATCTCTAAATCCTTAAAAAAATCTAAATTTAAGTTTTTACTAAAATTTTGATTTGTATTAACAATTTCATGATTAAAATATTTATCTAATGTTTTAAGAATACATGATAATCTTATAATTTCCGGCCTAGTTCCCAAAACTGTTAATATTTTTTTTTTCATTATTTGATTAAATTATATGTGTCAGATTTATTAGCATCAAAAATTTCATTTGTCCAAATTGCTAGCAAAGCATCTTTACCACCAATATTCTTAATTTTATGTAAAACGCCTGGGATAGATACTACACGTTTTGCATTCTGATCTTTAATAACAAATGAAGTTTTGATATTCTTATATAAGTCAGTATAGTAAAATTTAACTGCACCTTTTAAAACATAAAAATATTCTATTTTTGTGTTATGGAAATGGTCTCCCCTAACTTTATTGGGATAAATTTTAAGAAATGAGAACTGACCAATTTTTTTTGACTTAATTAATTCTATAAACTCTCCTCTTTTATCTTTATTTTTTTTTAAAGTAGAATTTAAAATATTTCTAGGAGAGAAATAAATAAAAGTTGAATATAACTTTTTTACGAAATTATCCGAAATATTTTCTGGTAATTCAGTAGAACTCAAATTTTTAAAATAATTTAATTTTCTTAAAATAAATTTTATATTAGTTTTTTTTAAATTTTTAAATTTTTTAATTATTTTGTAAGAGGTAAAATCACCTTTTAACAAACTAATTAAATAATTAACTAGGTCATCAATATAGTACAATGTAATTTTTTTATTTATTTTTAATTCAATCTTTTGGCCCCTTGATATTTTATGACAAAATGTAGCTATTGCGGAATTATAATTGGGTTTGGACCATTTACCAAATACATTTGGTAATCTTAAGATAATTACTTTTATATTTTTATTTTTTACTTTTTTTAATATTTCTTCAGATTTTTTTTTAGTTTTTCCATAAATATTATTTTTATTAACGTGAATTGTCGAAGAATAAACAATTTTTACTTTTTTTTCAGTATACTTTAAATGATCACAAATCTTTTTTGTTAAATCTACATTATTTTTTTGAAAATTTTTTTTATATTTTTCTCTGTTAGATCCTGCTAAATGAAAAATAATATCAGCTTTATTTATTTTTAATTGAAAATCTTTTTTTGAAGTTTTTTTTGTAATAGAAAAAACTTTTTTTTTTTGTAATTTTAATTGTGTATATAAATTTTTTCCGATGAAACCATCTGATCCTGTAATTAAAATATTCATTTTAAAATTCTTCTTTTAAAATAGTTAATAATTTTTCTTGGTGAAATATATCTTAATTCTCTTTTATGGTGAAGCGGTGACGAAACAATGTTTTCCCAGTAAGGAATATCATGGAAATACGAATGCTCAAAATAGTCATATACGGACAATGTATAAATATTATTTAGTTTACATAGTAATGAAAATATACTTTGATCATGTCTGTGTTCAACAAATTCGTTATGCTCCTCTAAAAATGATTTTGAATTATCAACCAATTTTTTACTTTTTCTAAAAGGCTCTAACCATTTTTCAATAAATTCCAAGGAATAAGAACATTTTTTTATAAAAAAAGATCCTGCAGAATATTGTGGTGAGTTATAGATCATAGAGTCTTTTTTTATATTATAAAATTCAAATAAATCATTTTTTGTAAATTGATATTCATATAAAATTTTATAGGATAAATCTGGATCTATGTTAATTGGTTTGGAATAATTAAAAGCAATAATATTATTTACTAAACATTTGTCTACTAATTCATCAAGAATTTCTGTTCTTGTCTGATTATGATTATTAAAGACACTTCCAACATCACAGTAATGTAAAATTGAATTATCAGGAATAGTTTCAAAATATTTTCTAATAATTAATGGTTTCCAGACCCAATAGCCATATCCTCTAAAATCTTTTTCTTTTTTGCATATTTGGATAAATTTTTTAGCTTCAGTTGGAACTTCACTATAAGAAAATATTTTATAATTTTTGTAGTAATCTAATTTATCTAGTTGTTTTTTGAATCTTAATTTACTTACAAATAAATCTGGACTCGCAAAAGAACATAAAAAAATATTTTTTTTACTCATTTATCAAATCATTTTTGACTTGATTAAATATTTTAATTAATTGATCAGTCTTAAGAAAATCTGCGTTATCGGAGCTGTAACTTTTTTGTTTTTTAATTATTTTTCCTTTATTGAAATAAAGGTTATAATTTAAGTCTCTCAGGTCACTTGGTATTTTAAAATATTTTTCATATTTTTTTGCTACAGCCATTTCTTCATCTGTCATTAAATATTCATGTATTTTTTCTCCATGTCTCTTACCTATAATTTTTATTTTCTTAGATTTAGATTGCATAAAATTTTGAACTGCAGTTGCAATATTACGTAAATTCGTTGATGGTGTTTTTGGTACAAAAATATCTCCATTTTTTCCATTTTTAATAGCAAATAAAACTAGCTCAATTGCTTTTTGCATAGGCATTATAAATCTAGTCATATTTGGATCTGTAATTGTTATTGGTAATTTTTTTTTAATCTGATTAATCATTAAAGGTATAACTGATCCTCTTGACGCCAGAACATTTCCATATCTAGTAACACAGACAATAGTATTATTTTGACTTGTTAAAGATTTTGATATCGCAACTTTTTCCATTAAAGCTTTTGAAATTCCCATAGCATTAATTGGATATACTGCTTTATCTGTGCTTAAGCATATAACTTTTTTTACTCTTTTCTCAAAGGCTTTTTCAATAACATTATTGGTACCAATAACATTTGTTTTAAGTGCTTCATTTGGATAAAATTCACATGAAGGTACTTGTTTATAAGCTGCTGCATGAAAAATATAATCTACTTTTTCAACAGCATAATTAAGACTCTTTTCATCCCTTACATCACCTAAATAAAATTTAACGTTTTTTTTATTTATTTTTTTTCTTAAATCATCTTGTTTTTTTTCATCTCTGCTAAATATTCTCACCTCTTTAAATGAAATTTTATTTTTAATTAAATGATTTAAAAAAGCAGAGCCAAAAGAACCTGTGCCACCAGTAATTAATATTAATTTATTTTTGAAATCCATAAAAGATTATTTATACCAATTTTGTAAATTTAGCAGTCTTTTATTCTTTTGATTTTTCAAATAACTTCCCTGTAAATAAGCTAATGCAATAGACAATTTATAGATAAACGGGATATAAAATATTGTTCTATCTAAACGTATGAAAAATTTTTCTAATATGCAAGACAGGTTAAAAAAAAAATTACTCTTACTTAATCTCTTAAAGATAAAATTATTTTCTAATTTTATGAAATTATTTTTTTTTGCTGCTTGAGGATTTATTTTATTAAGATAATTACTACTTTCATATGCAATAAATTTAATTTTATTTAAATAAGTTTCAAAATTTCTATCATCCCAATGGGTAACTAATGGACTCCCTGGAACTACTTTAATATTTTTTTTATTCAATCTAAAAGCAAATTCAAAATCTTCAAAACCATATCTATTAAATCTTTCATCAAAAAATAATTTAAATTTTTGCAAAAGTTTTCTTTCAAAACCCATATTCATTATAATAACCTTTTGAGGTTTTAAAAATTTTTTACCAAAATCTTTATCATTTTTAATTATAAAATGTCTTGATTGTCTATATCTAATAAAATTTTTATTTAAGGTATAAAAATTATAATCAACAGATCCTGAGATAATTATTTTTTTATTTTTTATTGAGTCTAGTAACTTTTTATATTTTCTTAAAAAATTTTTTTCTGGTAGACAATCATCATCAAGTAAAATTATATATTTTCCTTTTGCATTTTTAATACCAATATTTCTTTTTCGAGAGTGATTATTTTTACGAATGTCAATGTATTTAATATTTTGATGTTTATTTAATAGACTTATGACTTCTAATTTTTTTTTAGTTTGATCTTTGCTACGACTATCACAAACAATAATTTCTAAATTATATTGAGAAATAACTAATTTTTTTATAATTTTAATTAAATATGAGGATCTATTAAATGTTGGAATTATTATACTAAAAGTAGTTTTTTCCATTTAAGGTTTTACTTCATTAAATCTTTTATCTTTAAGTTCATAAACACAATCGCAATATTTAAATAATTCTTTGTTATGACTTACTATCAGAATTGTTTTTTTTCCTTTTAACTTAAAAATAAGATTACTAATTATTTTTTTCTCTGTTTCTTCATCTAGGGCACTTGTAGCTTCATCAAATATTATAATTTCAGGATTTCTATATATGGCTCGTGCAATACTTACACGTTGCTGTTGACCTCCGGATAATTTTGTACCCCTCTCGCCTAATAATGTATTGTCTTTATCTGGTAAATTTTCAATTATTTCATCTAACTCAGATTGATTAATTGCGTCTAAATATAATTTCTTATTAAATTTAGTATCTGTAAAATCGAATGTAATATTCTTCTTAAGTGTGTCATCTGTTAATAAAGTTTTTTGAGGTACGTAACCTATGAATTTTTGATATTGATGTCTAATTTCATTTATATTTTTACCATCAATTGATAAACTACCTTTATTCAAATTTAATAATCCTACAAAAATATTTAGGAAAGTACTTTTTCCAGAACCATTTTTTCCTAAAATTCCTACAATTTGATTTTTTTTAATAGTAAAATTTAAATTATCTAAAATTATATTTTTACCTTCTGGATATTTAAAAGAAAGATTTTTTAATTCAATTTTATCTTCAAATTTTACTTCACTAAAATTATTTAATTCTTTTGAGTTATGATCTAAATTTATATTTTTAAGTTCATCATAGATTATATCTGTAGTTGGGAGATAGTATTTTATACTATTCAAAGCATAGAGCACTCTGTTTACAGAAGGCAATATTCTAAACATAGCAACTATAAATAATCCAAGAGTTGATAGAACAATTTGTTTGCTAAGGGAAAAATAATAATAAAGAACCAACAAAATTAAAGATCCAATTATTACAATTAAAAGCTCTAACAAATTTCTGGGCAATTCTGAGATAACAGACATCTTCATATTGCTATTAGACGACATAAATGTTTCTTTTTTGAATAAGTTTACAAAATATTTTTCTAATCTTGATAGCTTTATAAAATCTATGATAAAAAAACTTTTTTGTAATGTTGATATTTTTTTTTTATCATAAAAAATTCTTTGCTCTCCTAAATTCTTGAAATGTCTTTTATAAAAAAAATAAAAAGTTGAAGCAAATACCCCTGTAACTAAAAATAACAACAAAGTCGACTCAAAATAATTTATTAGAAGATAAAGTGTTACAGTTAAAATTATGAGAGCATCTACTATAAAATAGGATACTGAGTCCATCAATCTATATGAGAATTTTTCAATTTCTAAGATTATGTTTGAAATTAAGTTTGCTGAATTGTTATTTAAAAAAAATATATAATCTTTGGATAAATAACTTTTGTATATTTTGTTTGAAAGTTCGTCATTAATACTTTGATTTAATCTATGCCTAAAATATGACAGAACTATTGCCAAGAGAGATCTTGTTAAAAATATTGAAAAAAAAACTATAAGACTAAATTCAATAGATAAATTATTTAAAAATGGAATACTATTAAAAATAAAATTATCAATTTTATTGGAACTACCTGTAAAGAAATCAATTATAGGTTTTACAAAGCTTAATATTGTAATTTCAAAAATAGACACCGTGAGAATCAAAAAAGCAATAAAGAGGAATATTTTTTTTTGGCTTTTATCTAAAAGGTAAAAAATTTTTTTCATTTTATTTTTACGGCTTTTACTCCAAATTGAAAATAAATTAAACTTTTTAAAATTGACTGAATTCAAAATTAACACTAAATAGACCAAATGATAAATAAAAATATTTTCTGTGTAGGTCTAGGTAAGCTTGGTCTAATCTTCTCTTTTATACTCGCAGAAAAAGGCTTTAAAATATATGGCTATGATATCGATGAAAGTATCAAAAATAGAATAAACAAAAATATTAAAGATGATGAACCTAAACTGAATAATTTAATAAAAAAAAATAAAAAAAAATTTTCTTTTATTAAAGATTATAAATCTGCAGTAAATAATACTCACTCTTGTTTTATAATTTTACCTACACCATCTAAAAAAAATAGTGAGTTTGATAACTCTTACATATTTGATTGTTTAAAAAGGATGGGTAAATTTTTAAAAACTAAAAAAAAATATATAATTAATATTACATCAACTGTAAATCCTGGATCATGTAAAAGTTTTATTAAATTTTTAGAAAAAAAATTTCAATTAAAACATGGAAGAGAATTTATATTGACATACAACCCACACCTAATAGCACTTGGATCAATTTATAATGATGTTTTAAATAGTGATCTTGTAATTTTGGGATCAGATATAAAAGAGGGTCATAAATATTTAATGAATTTTTATAAAAAAATTTATTCAAAAAATTTTAATAAATTAAGAAAACTTAAATTGACTGAGGCTGAAGTGTCTAAAATAGCTATAAACTCATATATCACAATGAAAATTTCTTTTTCAAATTTAATAAGCTCAATATCTGACAAAGAAGATAATTTAGATAGCTCTGTTATATTAAACACAATTGGTTTTGATAAAAGAATTGGTCATAAATATTTATCTTTAGGTGCAATGTTTGCTGGTCCTTGTTTTCCTAGAGACAATTTAAATTTTGCAAAATTTTTAAGTAAAAAAAATCTTAATAATAAACTTCCTAAAGTAATTGATAAAATTAATGACCTACAATTTGATAGGTACATTAACGTTTATAAAAAGAATAAAAAACATTTTAAAGGTAATCCAAAAGTTGGTATTTGTGGATTAAGTTATAAAGACAATACTCCATTAACAACAAGATCGCCGGGGGAAAAATTAGTTAATTATTTTAAAAATAAAAATCAAATATTTGTATTTGATGAGTTTGTGAAAAAAACAAAAAATAAAAATGTAAAATTTACAAAAAATCTTAGAGAATTATTTGATAAATCAGACATAATATTTATTTGTTATAGACAACAAAAATTTAAAAATCTTGGTAAATTTGTTTCAAAAAAAAATAAGTTGATTATAGACTTGTGGAATTATATTAAAATTCCAGTAAGAAATAAAAGATTAAAAGTTATTAAATTAGGAATTAGTTAAGATATTAATAATAATTTTATAAGAAATTTACTCTTAGAGTTTAAAAAATTAATTTTTTTTATAGTTTTTATCCATGCTATCTATAATTCTTAAATTTTAAGGCTATTCATTTAATTTTTAAAAAACTAATATAATATTACTTATGGAATTTAATGAAACTCAAGTCTTAATTTTAGCTGGTGGTAGAGGCTCAAGAATAAAAGTTTTAAGCAATAAAATGCCAAAACCATTAATTAAATTTGAGAATAAAGATTTACTCGGATTAATTATTAGAAATCTTACAAAATATAATTTTAAAGAAATTATCATTTTAGCTGGATATAAAGGTCAACAAATAAAGAAAAAATATCACAACAAAATAATAAATTTCGTAAAAATAAAATGTGTAATTGAAAAAAAAAGAATGGGTACATGGGGATCAGTTATTCAAAATAAAAAATTGATTAAGAATAATTTTATTTTATTAAATGGTGATACATTTTTTAATTACGACTTTACAAAACTCAAATCTATAAACTTTAAATTTGATATAAATTTAATTTTAACAAAAAATCATAATTATTTTGAAAATAAAAAACTCGTGGGTTTGTATATAGATAATAAAAACCAAGTGATAAAGAAGAAGAAATCTAATTATATTAATTCTGGAATGTATATTATTAAAAAAAAAATATTAAAAAAATATAAAAATCAAAACATGTCAATTGAAAATGATGTGATAGAAAAAAAAATTTTGAAAAAAGAAATTGGTGGAACCTTATCAAATGATTTTTTAATTGATATTGGAACAAAATCTAATTTAAAATATGCACAGAAATTTCTCATTAAAAATTTAAGGAAACCTGCAGTTTTTTTAGATCGTGATGGAGTAATAAATTATGATAGTGGATATGTTTATAAATTCAAAAATTTTCAATTTAGAAGAGGAGTTTTATCAGGATTAAAGTATCTATCAAAAAAAAATCTGTATATATTCATAGTCACCAATCAAGCTGGTATTGCGAAAAAAAAATTTTTAGAAAAGGATTTCTATATACTTCATAAAAAACTTAAAGATTATTTTTTAAAAAACAACATTTTTATAAATGATGTTATTTATTGTCCTTTTCATAAAGAATCTTTGATTAAAAAATTCAAAAAAAATAGTAACTTCAGAAAACCTGGAAATTTAATGATAGAGAAACTAATTAGATTATGGCCTGTAAACAGACAAAAAAGCTTTATGATTGGGGATCAAAAATCTGACCAAATAGCTGCTAATAAAAGCAGTCTATATTTTAAATATACCGAAAATCAATTTAATAAATTGGTACTTAAAATTTGCAAAAAGAAAAATATCTAATAATTATTATTAATTTTTATATCCGAATTTTTAAAAACTTTGAAAAGTTCTTCTATTCCCTCATCTAGTGTTACTTTTGCCTTAAAACCCTTTTTTTCAATTTTTTTATTACTAACAAAATAATCTCTTTGATCAGGATCTTTAATTCCTAAAATAATTTTAATATTTAATTTTTTATGAAATTTTTTAATTTTTTTTGCTAATTGTAATTTTGTTATATTAGCAGATGATAAACCGAGGTTATAAGTATTTGACTTAAGTTTTTCAAAATTTTTTATTGAGAATACAAATGCATCTACAATATCGTTGATATGTATATAATTTCTACGAAAATGAGGTTCAAAAATCTCAAGTTTATTTTGATCTAAGGCTGTTTTAACAAAATTATTTACAAGTAAATCAGATCTCATTCTATAAGAGTATCCAAACACAGTTGCTAATCTAAAAGAAATTGAATTTTTATGTTGCATCACAACCTTTTCTGCTTCAGCTTTAGTTCTTCCATAAAGAGAAATAGGGTTTAAAGGAGTTTCTTCAGTACAATAAGCATTTTTTTTTCCAACTCCATATCCAGAATTCGAAGTTGGATATATAATTTTTTGTTTGGATGATATATTTTTGATAATTATTTTAATAGCATTTAAATTTACTTTAATAGCCTCTTTTTTATATTTTTCACAAAGGGGCGCCCCTACCAATCCTGCAAGTGGAATTATAATATCTTTTTTTTTTATAAATTTTTTTATAATTTTTTCTTTTGAAACATCATCTTTATAAAAATGAAAATTTTTTTTACAGTAGAGATGATTTATTGAACTTTTGTCATACTTTAAAACGTCAACTCCCGTCACTTCGTGACCCAAATTCAATAATTCTGTTGCCAATTTCGAGCCAATAAAACCAGCAACTCCTGTAATCAATATCCTGTATCTTTTAATTTTTTGCATTCTTTTAATAGTTTAATTACAGATTCAGTAAATTTAATTTTCGGTTTCCATCCAGTATGTTTCCTAAATTTTTTTGAATTTGTAATTTGTAAGGTCACATCGGTAGGTCTTAGTAGATTCTTATCAACTTTACAAATTATTTTTTGTTTAGATACCAAACAAAGTTCTTTCAAAAAATTTTTTACAGATATAATCTTATCTCCTCCTATATTATATATTTCTCCTATTTTTCCTTTTTTAGCTGCTAACCAATAAGCTTCCATTGCATCATCAATATCAATAAAAGTTCTAATACTTTCTAAATTACCGTGCTTTAAAAATTTTTTTTTTCCCCTTTCAATATCTATAATTTGATTGGCAAAAGAAGTCTGAAAAAGATTTTTTCTTCTTGCATTTGTGTATGAAAACATTCTTGTAATTATTATTTTTAAATTAAAACTATTCATATATATTTGAGAAATAAAATCTTGAAATGCCTTAGTAGCTGCGTATGGATTTACAGGATTAAACTTTTGTTTTTCTGTTAAAGGAATGTCTTTTCTAGATACTTTACCATAAACCTCAGAGGAGCTACAAATTACTATCACAGGTTTAATACCAATTTGTTTTATTGCCTCTAATAAATTTATTGTGATTGAATTATTATTTATTGAAAAATCTAAAGGATCATCAAAAGAAGATCGAACATCTGCATTTGAGGCAAAATGAAAAATTAAATCAGGACTTATTTTTTTAATTATTGCTTTTAACTTTTTAAAATTTTTTAAATCTACTTTTTCAAGTTTTAAATTTTTGATATTTGATTGAAGAATTTTTTTAAACCCAACAGACCGAAAAGTTCCATAAATTTTAGTTTTGGGGGAATTTATATTTATTTTTTCCGCCAAGTAACTTCCACCTGAACCTGTTATACCTGTAATCAGACATTTATTAAATTTTCTGTTTATTTTTTTCATAATAAGAAAATTATTATTTTAAAATTTATTTAGTTTTTATGAATATAATTAAATTTTTCATTAACTTAATATAATTTTTTAGAAAAAAAAGTAAGTTAATAATTTTAAATTATTTTTCATTGTAATAATCTCCATACTCAACAAATATTGTTGAAACATTATCTTTGCGGTCTAATGCTTTTTTGTAGGCGGGAAATATTTGTTTGGGTTCTTTTAATTTTATAATATTAAGATTTTTTGAAAGCATTTGAATTGGTTTTGTAAAATCACCAATATGTTGTGCTTGGGGATTTAATGGTCTTCGAGAACCAACACTAGTTCTTATGATTGCTTTAGACTTATATTGATTATTTGTCATTTCATTAAGTTTATCAAGATGATTAACTAGTTGATTTAATGCTAGGATAAGAAAATTCCACCTAGGGAAAATACTAACTGGTATATGACCATTCATTAACATGCCTGTTGTTATTCCCATTTGCATTTCTTCAGCTACCGGCAACTCAATAAGTTTATTTTTTTTTATATCTTTTAAAGTATTGGACATTGCAGTTCCTGAGACCTCAACAGCCTGACCTAAAAAAACTGTTTTAGGATTTAAAGCTAAGTATTCCATAGATTTTTTTAGTTCTGTAAAATATCTCATTAAAATTGAACTCTTTTACCTGCTCCAGCATGTGGATATTTATTTTTATATTTATAATAAATAATAAATTTACTGTTTTTACCTTCGAAACTTAATTTTTTCTGCTTCCAGGTTTTTCTTGTATTGGTGCAAACAGAAAGATTATTATCTTCAACAATGAATCTTATTGGAAGATTGTAATTTTTTGCGTACTTCACACATTCATGCATAATTCCTGTTTCACTAGTCATATCACCGACGAAACAATATACTTTAGATTTTTGTTTCTTAATTTTAATAGATTTTGCAACACCTATAGCAATTGGAATTACACCCCCGACTATGGCTGAAGAATATATTTTGTATTTTGGAAAACATAAAGATATTGATTTACCTTCAAAAATTTGTTTTCTTATTTCTTTTTGTGGAACACCTTTTAGCAAACATTGATAATGAGATCTCCAAGAACAAAAAACCCAATCATTTTTTTTAATTTTTTTAAAAACACTTATGATGCTATCTTCATTCCCATAATATAAATGAATAGGAGATTTTATTTGAGCCTGATTAAATGAGTCTGCTATTTCGTTTTCAAATTTTATTAAGTCTTTTTTTGAATATTTTTTCATAGTAAAATGAAATTAATGACCTAAAATTTTTCTTTTTAATTTTACTTTTGTTAATTTTTCTATATTTTTTGCATTTTGTTCTCCAAATTTATACTTCACTTTGTTTAAAAATTTAGGATTAGTAAAATATTGGTTCCATGCATCATCTCTAAATTTTAGAACCTCTTCTGAAGTACAGTAATTGGTGGCCAGAGGTTTGCATTCGTATGAAAAAAAAGCGTATTCTTCAAATTTATCAGGTGCTCTCCATCCCTTTTTTTTGGCTTCAATGAAAAGAGGTGAACCAGGTAAAGTTTGACAAGGGTAAAAATTTGCATGCTCCGTATTTAATTCTATAGCAAGATCTAAAGTTTCTTGCATTGTCTCTAAATTATCCTCTGGCAAACCAAATATATAATTTCCAACTATATTTATATCAAAATCATTAATCATTTTTACAATTTGACGAATATTGATTTCTTTAAACCTACCTTTTTCAATATCTGTTCTAACAATTTGACTACCAGACTCAATTCCAAGTGCTAACCAATTTATACCAGCTTTTTTGAATAATTCTAACTGATCTTCTCTTACAGTATCAACTCTAGCGTAGGCCCACATATTTAAATCTAATCTCCTATTTATTATTTCCTCTAAAATTGGAATATAATATTTTTTATTTAAAAAAAACATCTCATCAGAAAGTCTTATAGTCTTTACACCCATATTTGCTAAGTGCTCTAAATTATTAACAAAATGAATAGGATCCCAATGTCTCATAATTTTAAAATCTGAAGCTTTTGCGTTTTCATCTGTATTTGTTCTATTAAGGATATTAATCATACAAAAATTGCATCCAAATTTGCAGCCTAGAGAAGAGTAAACAGCAGCAAAAGGTGATCTATCTTTCTCACTAAAATATGAATGCCAATAATGAGCTCTGTACATATCTAATGGATTTTTCTTTTTTGGAAGAAGATCCCAGGCATATCCAGGTAGATCTTTAGACATATCATCGTTTGATACTAGCAAGTTAGGCTTATTTAACACTATATTTCCATCATTATCTTTAAAACCTATTCCTCTAACTTTATTTAAATTCTTCTTTAAGTCAGTTTTGAGTAAATCCCTTAACGCGTAAACTCCCTCATTAATAAAAACAAAGTCAATAAAATCATAAGATAAAACTTCTCTTGGTAGAGCACTAATATGTGAACCAACAAATCCAATTTTAATTTCAGGATGTAGTTTTTTTACTTTATCAGCCAAACTTGTTGCACCAATCATAAGAAAAGTACCTTGATTTGGTTGTTGTCCATAAAGTACGAATAATGCCAATCTACATTTAGAGTCTTTTATTCTTTGAATGGATTCCTCCTCTGTCAATTGTTCAGCATCACAATCTAAAATTTCACAAGAATAATTATACCTTCTCATGCTACTAGCAAGTAACAAGGCCCAAGTCGGAGTCTCAATGGCCGTGAAGTTATTTGCCAAGTCTTGATATATTTTTTTTGCCGCGTTTGGAATTACGAAGAGAACGTCAATCATTAAAATCAATTATTACATATCATAATATAAAGCAACTAAATAACTGTAAAAAAACGTTTGATAAATTTTTATCTAGTTTTTCATAATAATAAATAGTTATTCTTTAAAGTTTATAAAATTTCTATAAATATATTTCAATTTTTCGTCTCCATAATTAAAATTTTTTGAAAATTTTGATGATGGAAAACGTTTTGGTAGCCTTTGATGATTCTGATTATTAAATAATCCAAATGAAATCCAAAATATTAATCTTTCTCCATCTTTTGGTTCTATAGCTCTGTGAAGACCAAAATTATCTGTAATAAAAGATGAACCAGAATCTCCATATAAATATTCATAATTCGATTTTAATAATTCTAAACTATCTTCATGACCGTAACTATTTTTATCTAGATTAAAAAAATATAATAAAGATTTATCTTTGCTTTTTAATAGTGAAATTTCATTTTTTTTAAAATTTTTTTTCATAGACTCGTAATCATGTGAATATTTAATATAACAATGTCCACCATTGTCTTCTTTGGTATTTGTAAGAAAAACAAAAAAAGTTAATAATTTTAAATCATGAACATCTCTATGAAAAAACTGCGGTAAATAATCAAATTCATTTATTTTTTTTTTCTGACAATACAGATTCAAAGTTATACAGGTAGGCACACAGCCAAAATAACTTTCAGCTAAGTTTATTAAGTAAGGATCAAAAATTTTACTTTGGATGATTTCAGAACTTAATATATCACTTGGCTGATAAGTATAATAAACAGAATTTTTAAGATTTTCGTTAGTTGGTTTACTTGCGTTTGATATAATATGACCAGGAAATTTTTGTTTATCTTTAAAAAAATTTATAATTTCATTTACTTCATTTTTATGAAAATCAAAATTATCTGTTTTAGAAAAACCATTATTAATTAGATTATTAATATATACATTATTAATTTCATTTAAAGGTTTTGGGGGATTCTTGGCTCCATATAAATTATTTTTAATTATTGTAATTATTTTTTTTTTTATCTCTATTTTATCAAAGTAAGATATATTTTTATCAAAATAATCCATGTAATTATCTGATTTGAGGTTTAAAATTTGACTTAGCTCTCTCCTTATATTCAGAACTAATTCATTTGTTGATCTAACATAATCATATCTTTTTTCTGCTTCAAAATTTGGTCTATTTATATAAATCTTGACTCTATTTAAAATTTTTTTGAGCATAAAAATTATTTAAAATTTATTTAAAATTTTAATTATTTGATCGATTTTTTTTATAGTCAAAGTAGGAAAGTTTCCTATGTAATAACCGTAAAAATGAACATGATCAACATTTTGAAAATCATTCAATGATTGTTTCTTAAAATATTTTTTTAAATATGGTTGTCGTATTTGATTTCCACCACCGGCATTACCTCTTCTAAATTCAATTTTAAATTTTGTTAAGTATTTTTCAAACTTATCTCTATATTTTAAATTCTTATTTCGCAGTATCAAGGGGAAAGCATAATTAGAAATACCTTTTAAATCAAAATCTATAAAATATTTTTGCTTATCGAGCTTTTTCAAAAAATAAATCAAATTTTTATTTCTTAATTTAATATTTTTGTCCAATTTTTTTAATTGGTTTAATCCTATAACCGCTGACATTTCATTATTTCTTAAATTATAAGCTGGATATAAAAAAATAAATTTTGGTGAAAGTTGTTTATTTTTTTTAATTATTTTTTTTTCAAATTGTTTATTTCCACTCTCTCTTAACATCCCATGAGATCTTAAAATTTTTGCAGTTTCATAAATTTTTTTGTTATTAGTGCAAATCATTCCACCTTCAATAGTTGTCATATGATGTGCATAATAGAAAGAAAAATTAGAAATTAAACCATAAGAACCTAGTTTTTTATTTTTAAATTTCGCTCCATGCGACTCGCAGACATCTTCGATTAAAGGAATTTTCTTTTTTTTTAAAGTAGATAACAAACGATCTGTAAGCCCGTTAAATCCTTGAGCATGTGTTATAAAAACTGCTTTTGTATTTTTATTTATTTGTTTTAATACACTTTCTTCATTCATTGATAAATTATTAAGATTAATATCAACAAACTTTGGTTCTAACCCATTCTGAATTACAGAAGCAATATCCGAAACCCAAGTTAAAGATGGTACAATCACCTCACCTTTGCCATAAAAAATTCGAATTAAATTCATGGATAATAAATTTGCTGAAGATCCTGAATTAACAAAAACACTATATTTAACACCAAGCCATTTAGACCATTTTTCCTCAAACTCTTTGACCTTTTTTGATTGAGTAAAAATTTTCTTATTATTTTTTTTTATAAATGATTGTAGAGCTTTAATATCTCCATCATCAATATTATTTTCCATTAATGGGTGAAAAAAATTTTTCATATTTTTTTTGTATCTTTAAATATAATTTTACTTCCTTGTGATTCAAATTTAAAAGGAATTAGAGTGAATTTTGCCATTTTTTTTAAAAAAAACTTTTTTCTCTCTTTTGGGACATAAAAAAGAAAAAAACCTCCAGATCCAGCTCCAAGTATTTTGCCTCCCAAAGCGCCAGAATTAACTGCTTTGTCATAAATATCGTTCAAAAAACTATTAGAAATATCCTTATGAAGACTTTTTTTTATTTGCCAACTATGATCTAATAACTCTGCAAAACCGTTTAAATCATTATTCATAATTAGTTTTTTTGCAATTTTTACACATTCTAATATTTCAAAAATCTCTTTTTTTTTTGAAGAATTAATTTTCTTTACAAATTTATTTGCAACATTTGAGGCATTTCTCTGTTTTTGTGTATATAATAAAATTAAATTTTCATTTAATGCACTAAAAAATTTTTTATTTTCAAATTTTTTAATATCATATCCATTTTTATTAAATTTTAAGTTATTGAAACCACCAACAGCACATGCTATTTGATCCTGGGATCCTACAGTTTCTTTTAAAATATTTTGTTCAAACTTAATGCTTTGTTTGGCAAGTTCTTTCTGATTAATAATTTTATTATACTTAATAAAATTAAGTATATTTAAAAAACCTACTATAAAACTTGAAGATGATCCAACTCCACTACGAGATGGCAGCTCTCCATCGTAATGGATTTCTAAATTAGTATTTATATTAAAATTTTTTAACGCCTTTTTAACTACAATGTGTTTAATATCGTCTATTTTTTTTACCTCTTCAATTTTTGAATAAACCACTCTGTACTTGTGTTCAAAAAAATTTGGCAATTGTCTACAAGAAATATAAAGATATTTGTCTATAGTAGTGGAAATAACCTCTCCACCATACTTGTTGTACCATACTGGGTAATCTGATCCGCCTCCGAAAAAAGAAATTCTATATGGTGTTTTTGAAATAATCATTCTTATATCAAGTATAATCAAAAATCCTATTGCACCAACCTTTTAATGAATAAGTGTCATGTTTATTAATTCTCCATTCTATTTCAAATAGAATCCGCCTCGAAATTGAAATTGATCTTCGTTTTGAAAAAAACAAACTTAGCATACTTGTTGAAAGAATTTTATACAGATTTAATATAAAATTATTTTTTGGCCTTTTTAAAATTAATTTATCGTTATTATCTAATTTATTAATTTTATTCATTTTAACTTTTGACAGAATTTTTTTTATAATTAAAGTATAAATATAATTTTTTCTGCATTTTAAATAACCATTTTTTGCAATTTTTTCTCTTAAATTTTCATTTTTTAAAAAAAATTTAATTTTAGATATTAATTCTTCATAACTATCAAAAGATATAATCTCTTTATTTAATTTAAAATAATTTTTTAATTCATTTGAGTTTTCTGTGATACAAAGAGACCCAGATCCAGTTATTTCAAAAATTCTTGCTTTAGTTTGTTTTTTTTTACCTTTCGATTTGCTAAAATTTAAACAAATTTTTGAATTTCTTATAACATTGGGTAAATTTTTATCTGAAATCAGAGTATTCCATCCGGACCCATAACATTTAATTTTTACACCATCTTTCAAGAGTTTTTTAATTATTTTTCTTCGACCCATATATGGATTACCAATAAAGGTTACATCATTTTTAAAAAAAGTTCTTTTTTCATTCTTTTTAATCCAATGATCAGGGCAACCCCAACTTGCTAGTATTGATTTTGTTTTCATTTCTATATAATTTTTGTGTGCATAACTATATGTTGTAACCATATAGTCATAATTTTTTGCAATTAAAGAAGAGTGTTGGTTAAATCTCCAACTATCATCAGAGCACCAATTTATTATTGTTGGGTTACATATCTTTTTTAATATTACTAAAGTTTCTTTATAAATTTCATAAGAGCTTTGATGACAAAATATTATATCTGGTTTAATTTTCCTGACTTTCCTAATAATCAAAAGATTATTTTCATAAATTGTTTTCTTTCTATTATGAGTCTCAAAAAAATAAGTTTTTTTATTTATTTTTTTTAAGGATTTAAAAATACCGTTATATTCAGCGGAAATTGGCTTTTCTTGATCTCCAAATTGGTGTTTATGCATTAAACATAAAATTGATATATTACTTTTCATATATTTTTTTAACTAAAGTATAAGTTTTCACGAAATAAAATATTAAAATTAGCGTGAGCTTAAATAATTTCAATTACCGCTTCCCAACCATGTTTGGAAAAAGCAATTATTTTATATTCTCTTTTGTGAAAAACTTCATTTAGAGCCTTATATTCACCAACACTCCATCCAGGAAAATTATAAAATTCATTAAATAATAATATTGAACCCTTTTTTAAGTAAGGTTTAATTTCACTTAAAACAAATTTTGTAGACTCGTACGTATCTAGATCCATGTGAGCGAAGCATATTTCGGGATTATTCTGTTTTAAAAAATCATTTACTGTGTCTTGAACCCAGCCTTTTATCAAAATTACGTTATTTTTTACTGGGGGCATTTTTCCATCAAGATTAAAATATCCTTTTTCAAATTCTGCAGTACCATTCCAATCTTCTTTCAGCCCATAAAAAGAATCAAAACCATAAATTTTTTTTTCTTTTAAAATTGAAGCAAATTTATTTATGGATGTTCCATCGAAAACACCAAATTCAAGAAAGTAATTTTTAGAACTTTGATTTACATTTTCAAAATTACTAAGAGACCTATTAATTGCAAAATTATTTATTTTCTTACTGCTTATAAATACTGAAGTTAGAAAGTTTTCTTTAAATGTTTGATAACAACTTTCAATTTGTTCCTTTTCAAACATCTCATAACAACCCTGAAATTCATCTATTTCTTTTTCTCGGTCTGGTATTAAATTTGCTTTCAAAAACCGTTTAAGTTTTATAAGAAACTCTAATAGATCTTTAATACTTTTAAGTATTTTTTTAACTACAGATTTCATGTTGTATGTATATTTTAATCATAAAGAATATTTTTTAATGATATATAGTATTTTTTCCCAATGTACATTGCCCCTTCTCTAGAAAATCTTGAATTATTGTATAGAATTTCATAGTTAGATTTTGGTACTAAAAATTCACAACTCTTTTCCTTATAATTACATAGGTGTGTCTCTTTATCTATGAAAATTATCTCTTGTTGTTTTGCTAGATTTTTTATTTTTAAAGCAATTTTAGAGATACTAGGATCATACAAATATAAATTTTTAAAATAAATTTTTTCTAAATTTTTAATCTGACTAAAAGAAATATTACCACCCTTATTTATTATAAAATTTTTATATAATGTTACTTCGGGAATAGTATATTTTTTTTTAAATTTAATTATATTTTCTGGAAATTCTGGCGCTTGCCCAAACAAAATAATTTTTTCACCAAATCTATTTAGAATTAGTTTAAGTTCCTGATAATTATTTTCATTCCACCTTGATGATATAATTATCCACTTTGATTCATTTATATTTTTTTTAAATTGTTTATCTTTTTTGTATTTTTCATTAAATTTTCCAACATCAGTTTTCAAATAAATAAAATGATATTTGGTAAATAAATCATTATTGAAAAAAAAGGAATTATATGTGTCTTTACCTTGAGAGTCTCCAACTACAATAATTTTATCTTTATAATTTGATCCAAAAGATTTTCTAATAAATTTATCACTTAATAATTTTTTCTGTAAAGAATTTGATATTTCTGTATCACCTACAATAAAGTGATTATAAAAACCATCATTTTTAGAAATAATACTATTTTGAATGAATATTATTATAAATAATCCAAATGCAAATGCATAGAAATTTTTAAATAATAAAAATTTCTTATTTCTAAAAGGCTTCTCTATAAATAAATATGAAAATATAGATACAAATAAAATTAAAATTGAAAATGTGATTTTATTTATCAAAGGCAAATTTTCTATCCAATCTAGTCTTAAATAAGCAAAGAATGGGAAATGCCAAAGGTATAAAGAATAAGAGATATCTCCAATAAATCTGAGATATCTATTTTCTAGAACAGATAATAGATAATTGTCAGAGTTTCTTATTAGAATAATTAAACCTATTGAAATAACAAAAGGAAAAATTTGATAAGAATATTTTAAAGAATTTACATCGATCTTGAATAAAGAAAAAATAACTATAAAAAATGAGATGAATATAATTATATTTTTTAAAAAATCGCCAATATTATTAAATAATTTTTTTTTATCTAAAAAATATAATATAGTTCCAAAAATCAATTCCCACATTCTTGAAACAACATCTACATAAAATAAATTAGGTTTATAATTTAAAAAATATTGAGAAATTATAGTGAAGAAAATTAACAATATTATGAAGTAAGTTAAATGATTATATTTTTTTACAAAAAGAGAAATAAAATAAATTAATATAAATATGATACATCCTTGAATTAGAATTGAAATAGATGTTGTATGAAAAAAAGGAACTAATAAAGAGCTTCTTTCTCCAAAAAAAATTTCTAGATAATTAAAATAATAATTTGATAAAAATAAATTAGATATTATTAATGAATCTGAATAATCTAAAAGTTGTTTAGGTGCAAAAATATTTACAAAAAATGTATAGGTAACAAATGTCATAAACATAAGAGCGGGAATAAGTCTCCTTAACTTTTCATTAAAGAAATTTATCAATTTATTTAAGTGATTTTTTGATTTATCACCAAACAATTTAAAACCTATAAAATATCCAGCAATTATAAAAAAAATATCTATACCTAAAAATCCACCTGGTAAAAAATAAGATTCTGAATAATTTATTTTTGCAAAATAAAATATTATAGAAATAATAGCTAAACCTCTTAGTCCTTGAATAACTGTATCAGTTTTTTTCATTTTTAATTTTTTTTAATTTCTTTCATGATATTTAAACTAATATCTTACAAACAGTCTATTATTTTTTTTGTGAACTCTATTTCTTTTTCTAGATTAGGTTTTTTTAAAATTAAAGGTTCTTCGGTAAATTTTTTTAAAAAATCTTTTTGTTTAAGGAGATAGATAATTTCTTTAAAATTATCCTTCATGTGATCATTTAAATTAATAAAAGATTTAATATTAAAATCATTATCAATATTTTGATCTGCCCAAGTAATTGGCAAACATTTGCTTAAAAAAGCCTCAGGAACTTTCTCTTCATATTGACCTGGGTGATTGTTATTGTGTGGACATAAATTAAACGCGTAATTCCTCATTATTTCACTCTTAGTAAAATTACTCTCGTTATGATTTTTTAAATCTTTATTAAAATAAGGACCATAACCATCTACTTTGAAATTTTTTGAAAATTCTTTGTAAATAGTATTTCTTGGTTCAGACATATAAGTAGAAAACATGCAAATATTGTTTTTTTTTAAAAAAGTATCTCCTTGAGGTTTAAGAAGATCATTCATATTATAAAAGTAACCAAATCTTAATATATTCAAATAACAATATTTTTTACCGCCTATTATAAACTTAACTTTTCTTTTTATACCATGATTTGACCAGTCTATATTTTCTTTCCAAATTGGTATTCGTATATGATTTGGATTATTGACTGCTAAATCAAAGCTAATAGTAAAATCTGACTCAACTTCATCGTGTCTAAAATTTTCGTGATTTAAAAATATTTTTATAGGTTGATTTTTTCTTAAGATTGTTGATTGCCTGAAATATTCAATTTTTTTTTTTATTTGTTTATTTATTTTTAACCTTCTTGTTAAGCTATTTATTATTTTATTTTGAAATGATAGAAGATCATAAGGACCAATAAATAAAATATCAGCGGATCTTGGATTAGTAAAAACTATCTCTTTATTAGATAATTTCTGAATTAAATTAAAAACTAAAGTACTTGCTACATGTCCCTCACCAGTCCAAAGACAAGATACTTTTATTTTTTTATTTGTCATTTTTAAATTATTTTAAGAATTTTAGAATAAATTTAAACAAATATAATGAAACCTCGATAAAAATTAAGAGAATTATTGGATTAAAAAAATTGAATTGGTTATTATCGACTCTAAACACAAAAACAGATAAGACAAAAAAAAATAAAAGATAAGAAATATGATACAAAAACTTTTTTTTGTTAACTATTATATTAACATTCGATATCTATTTAGATTTTATTGATATATAGTCTATTTTTTATACAGATTTAATGTTCATTTTTTAGCATTTCATTTACTCTCAAACATTTAATATTTAATTTTTTCATAATTTTTTTTGACGAAAGTGCTGTATTTAAAGGACGTAAATTTTTTTTGTATTTACTAAAAAAAATTGAAATGTTTTGATTTTTTATTTTTTTATAATTAATTATCTTTAGAGCAAAATCATACTTTGATATCTTATCTTTTGATCCTAAATTGTATGTTCCATATAGATTTTTTTTAATTATCTTAATAATTATATTTGATAAAAAGGTCAATCCAACTGGAGAAAAAAAAATATTTTTAGCAATTTCAATTTTTTTTTTATTGATTAAATTTTTAATTAAAAATTCTGAAAAAGATGGTCTTTTTTTTGAATAAGATTGGCCAAAAAAGTTTGTCCTTATTATAGTTAAATATTTGTATTTCATTGCCTCTTTTTCCCCTAAATACTTTGTAATACTATAATTATTTGAAGTTTTTACGTCTGACTCAGTATTCCTGTTTATATCTTTTCCAAAATAAATTTGATCTGATGAAATATGTATTAAGTGAGAATTGAATTTTAAAGATTTTAATACTTTAATTAAATTTTCAACTGATTTAACATTTTGCATAAATGCAAACTTATAGTTCTTATTACAAAGATCTGTATCGGTTAAACCCGAACAATTGATTATTGAAGTTGGTTTTATACTATAAATTATATTTTTAATATTTTTTATATTTAATAAATTTAATTTTCTATGTCTTTTAAAATTTAATTTTTTTCTTGATGTAAAGTAATATTCAATTTTTTGTAATTTAAGATAATTGCACAACCTTGAACCTAATACACCTGTTCCACCAATAACCAATATCCTCATTTAATTAAATGAAATTTTTATGTTTTGTGCTCTTTGTGATATTTTTTGCAACAGATTTTAAATCCTCAAAATATTTTTCATTTTTTTGATTTTCTTTTATTTTCCATAGAATTTTATTACTTTCGTGAGGTTTGCATAGATGTGTGCAATTACTAAATTTTTCTTTTTTGTTTATTAATTCCATTACCGATTGTCTTTTTTTCAAATCATTCCAAATATCACTAAACTTCTTTTCATTAACATTTCCATATGAATACTTCTTATGACCCCGATGATTAGTGCAAACATAAACATTACCATCAGCACCTACACAGGGTTGAAATTGAGAACCTATACATTCTTTATAATTCCTTCCATATTTTTTAACATCTATAATTAAATCATCAATTTTATAGTCATTACACTCAAATTTTTTACCAAGAGTTTGTTTTGCTTGATCTAATAAATTTATTACTTTTTTTATCCAAAAATCAGAGGATATTTGTACTCTACCAAGATCGGAATTTTTTTCCTGTCTTTCTATTTGTATTATTTCTGGTTTGTACTGACAATAATCTACCCCAATTTCTTTAAAAATATTTGCGAAATCTAAAATTTCATTGTAGTTATCTTCTGTAACTACAAATCCTACTCCAATTGTAATATTAGATTTTTTTTTGTTTTTTAAATCTACAATTTTTTTTATGTTTTTAATAACTGTATCAAAGTTATTTGATTTATTAGTAACTCTAAGTTTGTCGTAAGATAATGCTGTACCAGCATCAATTGAGATTCTTATCCACTTGAGACAATCTACTACAATATCCATAAGGTTCATTTTTTCTAATAAAGTTCCATTTGAAAACATGCCCATTTCAATACTTGAGTTTTTTTTTATAAATTTAATTGCTTCACCTAGATACGGATTTTGTGTTGGCTCTCCACCACCTGTCCAATTTATTGCCTCAATGTTTAATTTCACTAAATCTTTTATCAAATCATGAAAAGTATTCTTTTTTAAAATGGTTCTATTAAAATATTCAGTCCCTTTATATTTTTTTAGGTGCAAGTGTCCTGATATACAAAAAGGGCAAGAATGGTTACAAGTGTTAGAGGGATCAATTTCGATGGTTATTGGTGAAGGATTCTTTTTGTCAAAATATTGTTCTACTTTATTTAAATGACATAAAATTTTATGTTGCGGATTAAAAATATTGCTCATATTAATAAACTCTAATTATCAGTTATAAACTAATAAGCAATAATATTCTTGTTAAAAATACGAAAACAAATACCAATATTAATTATATCTCTGAGGGGCAGTAAGAGAATAAAATTTTTAAAAAATAGATTAAATAAATTAAAACTTAAATTTAAAATAATTGAAGGCATTAATGGCAGAAAATTAAATGAAGAAAAAAAATTAGATAAATATTTTAAAAAGAAAATTATAAGAAAAAAAACTGGTCGAGACATGTCTGCTTCCGAAATTGGAGCAGCAGCAAGCCATTTAAAAGCATATAAATATATTGTTAAAAATAAAATCCCAAGAGCTGTTATATTTGAAGACGATGCTTTTCCCTCTTTAAAATTTAATAACTGGATTAAAAATACAACTTTTAATGAACCCAATTCTATTTTAAGTTTTTTTGCATATCCTTCAGGCCACCTAAACAAAAATGATATAAAAAAATATTTGCTAAATAAAATAAAAGTACATATTGCTAAAACTCATATTTATTCAAATTCTTGTTACATGTTAAATAACCAAACTGCAAAAAAAATTCTTAAAATTACTAAAGGAAAAGTTATAGGGTATGCAGATTGGGGATTTAATACTTTAACAGATGAAATTAAATTGTATTTAACGTTACCTTTTATAGTTTTAATTAATGATAGAGGTTTCTCTGACCTTGGGGATGATAGAAATAAAATTTTAAATAAATCTAAGAGTGTTTTAAATAAATTAATACCTAGTCAACTATTGTATTTTCCTAAAATTTTATACTATATCCTATTTATACCTTTCATTTTAGGAAAGTATAAAGACTTTCAATTCTATTATGAACATTTTTTTATTAAAAATTATTTTAAATTTAAAAACTTATTTATTAAAAATGAAATAGATCTTGTTAAAACCTCATATAATAGAAATTTTTTTATTGAGGATTTAAGAAAAGAATTCGATAAAAGAAGTAAATTACTTTAATAAAGTTTTAATTTTATTTGTAATATTTTTTACAGATAAATTATTTTGATCAAGAAGCTTTTCTCTTCCCGAATTGTCAAAAAAAAATTTGTCTGGTAATGCTAGAGATGTTACGTTTTTATGAATATTTTCTTGTATTAAAGAACCTAAACTTCCCACATTCGTCTGTTCGTCTAAAGTTAAAATCTTTTTATATGAATTCAGATTTGACTTGAGTGATTTTGGAAAAGGTTTTGATTGAATTAAATCAATTATGTTTATATTTGAGGATATTTTTTTATTTAAAAGGCTATACGCTTTAACAGCTCTTTCAATTATTGTACCATGTGAAATGATAGCTAATTTTGCGTTTTGATTTCTTTTTAAATATCTAAAACCATTATCTAATTCTTTACTTGAAATTTTAGATTTAAAATCTGCATTTGACTTTCTATCAAGTCTTATAAAGATTGGTTTATTAATTTTTAATGTCTTTTTTGCTATTTCTCTTGCAGCCGATGGATCTGATGCTGTAAAAATAATAGAATTAGGTAGTGCCCTCAAACATGCGAAATCCTCAGTCGAATAATGAGTTGGTCCTGCGTTTGCATAACCCAATCCTATTCCTGTAATTATTGAACATACATTAGTATTCATTAAACAAGTTGCAACTTTATGTTGTTCATAACATCTAAGTGATAAAAAAGGTGCCATTGCATAAGTATAAACTTTTGCACCTTCTAATGCCATCCCACTTGCAAAATCTATCATGTTTTGCTCACATATTCCAAGATGTATAAATTGATTTTTTAATTTAAATCTAAAATCATCTAATGCAGGAGCGCCAAAGTCTGCACTTAAAAAAAATATTTTTTTATTTTTTCGTGCTGCTTTATAAATAACTTTAATCACCTCATCTCTTTGAAATTTATTTATTTTATTCATAATATTTATCTAATTCTTTAATACTTTTTTCAAAAACTTCTTTGCTTATAGGATTCCAATAATGCCAATAAGCTTTATTTTCCATAAGTTTAAAACCTTTGCCTTTTATTGAATTTACTATCAAACATTTGGGTTTATTAATTTTTTTTAATTTAGAAAAATTTTTTTCTAACTCTGAGAAATTATGGGCATCACACTCAAGAGTTTTAATACCAAAACTTAAAAATTTTTTTTTTATATCTCCAAGATTTAAACATTTTTTTGTATCACCCAAAATAATATTATTATTTATATCAAGAATAATTGTTACATTTCCAATTTTTAAATGTGATAATAAAAGTAAGGCCTCCCATGTTGAACCTTCATAAAGTTCACCCTCAGAAATAATAACATAGGTTTCTTTTTTTATTTTACTTACAAATTTTGAAAAAAAAGCCATCCCTGTTGCAAAACCAATTCCATGCCCAAGAGATCCTGTTGCTGTTTTAATGCCAGGTATATGATGATTACCAAACATTTTTAATATTGATTTTTTTACTCCCCAATTTTCCCAATCCTTTTTATTGATAACTTTTAAATCTTTTAAAATTGGATATTGACCAGAGGTTGCATGGCCTTTACTCATTATAACATCATCAATGACTTTTTTATTCTTAACCCTAACAAATTTTCCATAGTATAAAACTATCAAAACATCTAAGATTGAAAATACAGAACCAGGATGCCCTTCACGTAATAGGTAAAATTTTTCTAATAATTCTTTCCTTAATTGAAAAGCTTTTTTTCTATAGTTAAATTTTAACATAAAATATATTTTGTAATTGTATTTAAATAATCTATTAAACCTTTTATGTAAATAAAACTTACAATAATAATTATAAATTAACTTAAAATTTTATTATAATAATTTTATAACTATCCATTTTATTATAATCTACTTATAAAAAACCATGAAAAACAAAAATATTGATGTTGCAGTGGGCTTACAAACTTGGAATGGCAAAAAATATATTTCAACTGCTTTAAAATCTTTATTAAATCAAACTTATAAAAATTTTAAAATATTCATACATCATAATAATTCAGAAATTGATACATTAAGAATTATCAAGAAATTTAAAAAAAAATATCCCAATAAAATTTTTATTTTAGAAGACAAGATACATAGGGAAATTCCAGGTGCTATAAAATTTTTATGTAATAAGAAATTAAGATTTTATAAATATATGATGATGTGTGGAGATGACGACATTTGGCACAAAAATTTTATATCTGAAAATCTTAAAAATTTAAAAGAAAACGATTTAGATGTATCATATCCTTTAATTAAAACTACAAAACCAAGTAAAATTTACAGAAACTTTCCTTTATACTCTTCATCTAAAGGCCTGTTTAAGAATTTATTATATTATTTATTATATAGAAATATTGTTCCATTATGTTTTGGGGTATTTAAAACTAAGAAATTTATCAAAAATTTAAATTACTACATGTATTTTGATGAGTCTAAAACTAATTATGATAACATTTTTGGACTCTCTTGTATTTTAAACTTAAAAGTTGGTTTCACTAATAAAAAACTATTTACATATAGAATTAAAGATAGAGATAAGATTTCCAAAAGAAAAAAAGATAATCTAAATTTTGATAGTTTTATATACCAAATTTTAATTTTTAAATTCCAATTCACATTCTCAGTAAGGGCTCTAGGCTTAATATTAAAAAGCTCTAATATGAATATTTTAATGAAGTTATTTTTTATTAATTATATGATTTTACTTTTTATACAAAAGGTGTCTTCCTTTATAATTAAAAGAAATATAATTAGGTTAAAGAATTTATTTAGATAAGTTTACTTTTAAGTAATATTTTTTCAACTTCCTCTAAAATATAGTGACTCAAAAAAATATGTGTCTCTTGAATTCTGGCAACATTTTTGCTTGGAACCAATATTGGTAAATCTGAATACTTTTTAGCAATTCCGCCGTTTCCTCCTAAAAACGATATTGTGAAAACATTCATTATTTTTGCTTTTTTTAAAACTTTGATAATATTTTTTGATTTACCCGATGTTGAATAACATATTAATAAGTCATTTTTTTTACCAATTGCCTCTAAAGATCTTGAAAAAATTCTTTCATATCCATAATCATTAGCACATGCTGTCAAAGTAGATGAATCCATTGCCAAAGATATAATTGGTATTGGTTTTCTATTGATATTTGGTTTAAGTCTAACAACTCCCTCAGCAGCAACATGTTGTGCATCTCCTGCTGATCCTCCATTTCCGCAAGTAAATACAGTAGAGTTGTTTTTGATTGTTAACGAAATCTTATTAATTGCCTCTGAGATTTTGTTAAAATCTTTAATTAACTTTTTATTTATATTATTTTTTTCAGATAATATTGACTTAAATTTTTTTAGTTCCATAAACATTAGTTAGTCAGTAACTTTAAGTCTAAGTTAACTTAATTTTTTTAAGCTATCAATAATTAATAAATAACAGACAAAATATTCATCAGATTTTGATGTTAGTGTAAGTTAGAAAATTGAACTTTTCTCTTTAATCTAATTTATAAAATTTTTTTCAGTGCATAAATCAAGCCAATTGAGCTATTAGTACTGGTCAGCTGCACGCATTACTGCGCTTCCACATCCAGCCTATCAACG
>MDTE01153305.1_pt1 | contig 39812 bp, 40 predicted proteins | sample 811231 | NCBI WGS metagenome assembly MDTE01 (sample SAMN05326651, study PRJNA326480) | marine metagenome | isolation source: seawater | place: Indian Ocean: Red Sea | collected 2010
ACCACCACGTTGATAGGCTGGATGTGGAAGTGCGGTAACGCATGTAGCTGACCAGTACTAATAGCTCAATTGGCTTGATTTATGCACTGAAAAAAATTTAAATGTAATTCAAAAAAAATATTGATAATAAAACTTAATTAAAACATTTTTATGAGTACCGATAAATCAAAACAAAATGATTTAGAAAATATTGATCTTATTAATATCGTAAGATGCCTTCTCACTGAAAAAAAAATATTCTTTCTTTTGATTTCTGTTTCATTAATATTAAGCTTTTTTTTATACACATCTCACAATAAATTATTAAAAACTGAAGCAGTTATAAACTCACCGCCTTTTTACATATTTGAAGCTTACAAAATCGCAGATAGAAGCTACCCTTACAAATTAAGAGAAAATTTTTTCAAGGATCTGCAAAAAAATATTATTTCAAGCCAGAACTTAAATAATTTTTATAAAAAAAATTCAAAAAATTACATAAAAACAGATCAAGGTCTCGAAAATTTCAAAATTAAAATTTATCAAGAGGAAGTTGATAATGTGAAAGAGCATAGCAAAGACCTTATTTTTGAGAGAAATTACACTTATAAATTAGATTTCCAAGAAGGGATCGATGGAGTTAGATTACTCAATGATTATTTGGAGTATTCTAGTCAAGAAAATATAAAAAATTATGTAACTAATGTATCTGAAACTTTAGCCACATCTATGAAATTGCTTCAATCTGAACTTGCAATAGCGGAGGAGATAAACTTAACAGAACCATTTCTTATTTTAAATAAAGAGTCAAATATTGTAGAAATGCCAAAAGATCTTTTCTACAACGGATCAATAGTTTTAAAAAAAAGAATAAAAATTCTAGAAAATCTAAAATCAAATTTAGAAGCTTCAGTATTCGATTATGATATTTTTTCTGATAAAGCTGGAAATTTAATTCAAATTTCAAAAAATATTTATTATTTTCTTGCTGTAGGATTATTATTTGGAATTGTGCTGTCTACATTTGTCGTACTATTGAAATTAAAATTAAGTAAAAAAAAATATTAAAGACTTTCATTTAAATGCTCTTTTATAACTCTAAAAAAAAAGGAGTAGATAATAATATTTTTTTAATCTTAATTTGTGCTTTATTAGTTCCACTTATTGTTACCGGTCCATTTATACCTGACGCTATAGTAAGTATTTTATGTATATGGTTTTTATATTTTTCATACAAGAATAATTTAAAAAAAATTTTTAAAAATAAATATTTTCTTTTTTTTATAGCTTTCTGGTTAACATGTATTACATCATCTCTATTATCAGATGAAATCCTTTTTAGTTTAAAATCCTCTTTTTTTTTTATAAGAATTGGTATATTTGCACTTTTAATTTCTTACTTAATTAGCAAAGAAAAGAGAATTTTAGATTTTTTTTATTTTGCATTTTTCTTTACATTTTCAGCTTTAGTTATTGATGGCTTTCAACAGTATTTGGAGGGAAAAAATCTTTTTGGGTATGAATTATATGGAACAAGGGTGTCATCTTTTTTTAAAGATGAATTAATTTTAGGTTCGTATCTTACAAGGTTATTTCCACTGTTTATTGCTCTATTCATCATAAGAAAAGTAAAAAACCCTCTAGAAATGTGTGCAATTTCAATATTATTTATATCAACCTATATTTTAGTATACTTGTCTGGCGAAAGAACTGCATTCTTTCTTTTAAATTTGTCACTACTTTTTATTATATTATTTATCTCAAAATATAAATTTTTACGATTGGTATTTTTTGGAATATCTCTATTCGCTGTTATTTTTATAACATTGCAAGATTCAAAACTACGTGAGAGATTTGTTGACTCTCCTATAAAAAGTATGGGGTTAGAGTCAAAAAAATCCCAAAAATATATTTTTACACCAATACATGACTCATTAATTAAAACAGCTTGGAAAATGTTTCTAGACAAACCTGTGCTTGGTCATGGACCTAAAATGTTCAGGTTAAAGTGTGATTATCCTAAATATGTTGAGGGTGATTACCCATGCAGTACTCATCCTCACAATTTTTATGTACAACTTTTGGCCGAAACAGGATTGATAGGCTGCTCATTTTTGATTGGACTTTTATGTTTCTTTATTTATGTAATTTCGAAACATGTTTATTTTATCGTTCTAAAAAATCGAATTTTACTGTCTGATTACCAGATTTGCCTTTTTGCTGGCTTATTAATTAGTATCTGGCCAATTACCAGTAGTGGTAATTTATTTAACAATTATCTTATGTTAATTTATGGACTACAAATTGGTTTTTTTAATAAAAAATAGTTATAATTTTATTTAGACAGCAAGGATTAAATAATCCAAAATTATTGATTTACTTACAAAAAAACTAATGTGACAGTATTGCTTATCTGAAAACATATTGAAAATAAGGATAAAAGATCTATATAAATGTTTGTTTAACTAAGATTGTAAACATAATTATAAATAAGCTATGGATATTGTAAATTTTGAAAATATAGGATCAAAAATTAATGAAATAATTTGTTCTAAGGAATTTTACAAATTACAAAAACTTTTCAATAAATGTGAGCACATTTTCTTTATTGGAAATGGAGGAAATCTTGCAATTGCAGACCATGCTGCAATAGACACCTCAAGGCTTACTAATAAAAATGCTAAGGCGCCAGGTAGCGGAATACTTACGACATCAATTATTGCTGATACAAATTTTCCAGTATGGTTAGAAAACTGGATTAAGATGTCGACTAGAGGCTTAAAAAAACAAAATTGCCTTGTAATTGGACTTTCTTGCTCCTCATCAGGGGAGTCATCAAATGCACTTATGAATGCAATAAATTTTGCTGATAAAGCAGGAATGTCTACAGCATTAGTTTCAGCTCAAGATAAGGGGGATTTGCCCACAAAAACTATTCCTATTGTTCAAAATGCTATTTATTATCATACAAGTGAAGTAGTATCCTTAGCTCTAACATACCAATTAATTCACGGTGCTGGATTTAAGTGTCCATCAATATCTCAAAAAGCGTCTTCTAGAAAATTTAATAAACTTGGAGTAGCTCAAGAAAAAATTATAAGTAATGAACACTTCCCTCCAAACTTTGACCATGAAAAAAATAATATAGCAATTGATTTCGATGGGGTTTTACATAATTTTAATAAAGGATGGCATGACGGAACTTGCTACGGTAAACCCATAAAAGGATCTTTGGATGCGGTTAAAAAGATTAGTAAAAAATATAAAGTAATTGTATTTTCTTCTAAAGTAAGGCCAGATAGGCCTTTAGTTAATGGAAAAACTGGATACGAGCTGGTCTCTAACTGGTTAAAAAAAAACAAATACTCAAAATATATTAGTGAGATCACACATGAGAAGCCAAGAGCAAATTATTATATTGATGATAAAGCAGTTCTTTTCTCGAATAATTGGAATGATGTTCTTAAAAGAACTCTATGATAAGTAATAAAGAACTTACAGCAATTATACCTGTAAGATCTAATTCCCAAAGAGTTAAAAATAAAAATATAAAAAAATTTTCTTAATCAAATCTTATTGAAATAAAAATAAAAGAGCTTCAAAAAGTAAGTAAGATTGATCAAATAATACTAACATCAGATTCAAAAGAGATGCTGGATATTGGAAAGAAATTTAAAGTAAAAGTCCACAAAAGGGAAAAATACTATGCAAGTTCTGAAGCAACAAACAGTGAATTTTTTTCAAATCTTGCAGATATTTCCAAGTCAGATTATATATTGTACTCACCGGTAACGTCCCCACTTATATCATTTGAAACAATAAATGATTGTATAAATTACTTCGAGACTGAAAAGTTAAAAAATCTTGCAACAACCTCACTTATAAAGCATCACCTTTGGCTAAATGGAAAACCTTTGAATTATCAGATAGATAAATCTCCTAGTAGTCAAGATTTACCTGATATACACTCCATTAACTACGCTTGTTGTATTATTGAAAGAGGTTTAATGAAACAAAATAAAAACGTGGTAAGCAAACATGTTGTTTTCAAAATTTTAGATGAGATTGAGTCAACAGACATAGATACTGAGTTAGATTTTTTAAAAGCTGAATATATTTATAATAAATTTAGATCCTAAATTGAGATTTTTCAAATAATTAAAGCATTACTCAACTTAAAATATCAATCTAAAAAAAAATATACCTTTACTATTAAATGAATATATTTAGTAGGTTAGATAATTTATATCTATTATGAAAATATTAGTCACAGGGTCAGCAGGTTTTATAGGCTCAGCAGTTTGCAAAAAGTTACTTGAACAAAAGTACGAAGTTATTGGAATAGATAATTTAAATAATTATTATGATCCAAAACTTAAGATTTCAAGACTAAAAAATATTTTAGATTATAAAAAATTTAGAAATTACAAAATTGATATTTCAGATAAAAAAAAATATTTAAAATATTCAAAAAATATAATCCCAAAATAGTAGTTCATTTAGCTGCACAAGCTGGTGTGCGCTACTCATTATTAAACCCAACAGCATATATCGACAGTAATCTCAAAGGATTTGGCAATATTCTTGAAGGGTGTAGAAATTGTAAAGTTAAACATCTTGTTTACGCTAGTTCATCAAGTGTTTATGGCGCCAACACTAATACTCCATATTCAGTGAAAGATAATGTTGATCATCCTGTAAGTTTATATGCTGCAACAAAAAAAGCTAACGAGTTAATGGCTCATTCGTATAGTCATTTGTATAATTTACCAACTACAGGATTGCGTTTTTTTACAGTTTATGGTCCATGGGACAGGCCAGATATGGCATTACAAAAGTTTACTAAAGCTATTTTAAATAATAAAGCTATTAAAGTATATAATAAAGGAAATCACGAAAGAGATTTTACTTTTATTGATGATATAGTTGATGGGTTAATTAAAGTTTTAAAAAAACCAGCAAAACCAGATCTTAATTGGTCTGGTAAAAATCCAAATCCTAACACTAGCTCTGCACCTTGGAAATTGTATAATATTGGAAACAGTAAACCTGTAAAATTAATGGATTTTGTAAGTATTTTAGAAAAAAATTTAAATAAGAAAGCAAAGATAAAATTCGTTTCTAAACAGCCTGGCGATGTTATAAAAACATGGGCTGATATTGATGGCCTAGTCAACGAATTTAATTACAAACCAGATACAACTATTCAAAAAGGAATATCTAAATTCTGCAAATGGTATTTAGATTATTACAAAAATTAATTATTATGGCAATAAAATTTCTTGGACTCAAATGTCAACAATAAATAAACTATTATATCTTTTATCCAGCAGAGAACAAAAAAAAGCTATTTTATTGCTAATGATGATTTTAGTTATGGCTCTGCTTGATACTGTTGGTGTTGCATCTATTCTTCCATTTATAGCTGTGCTTTCAAATCCTGAGATTGTAGAAACAAATAAAATATTGTATTCGATATACAAGTTAGGAAATTATCAAAACGACCAGGAATTTTTTTTCGTACTAGGTCTAATTGTCTTTTTTGTTTTATTTGTTTCACTTACATTTAAAGCATTGACTATTTATGTACAATTACGTTTTGCTTTAATGAGGGAGTATACTATAGGAAAAAAATTAATAGAGGGTTATCTCCATCAGCCATATAGCTGGTTTTTAGATAGAAATAGCTCAAATCTAGGACGAAATATTCTTTCGGAGGTCAGCAATGTAGTAAGTGGAGGAATAATGCCCATGCTGACTTTGATAGCCCAAGGCACAGTAGCAATTTTCTTAATTACATTATTAATTTTTGTAAATCCAATTATTTCATTAGTTGTTGCTATTGTATTAGCTCTTGCTTACACATTAGTTTACTGGGCATCGCGAAAATATCTTAATCGTATAGGGGAAGAGCGCTTAAATGCTAATCAACAAAGATTTAATGCGGTAAATGAGGCGTTTGGAGCAAGTAAAGAAGTAAAATTAGGCAATTTAGAAAACATTTATTTAAACCGTTTTTCAAAACCATCCCAGATATTCGCAAGAAATCAAGCTATAGCAAGAGTAGTAGAACAGATTCCAAGATTTGTACTCGAAATTATCGCTTTTGGAGGTTTGTTGATAGTAATGTTATTTCTAATGTCCTCAGGGGGGAGTTTTGCAAGCACTTTACCCATTATTGCCGTTTATGCTTTTGCAGGATACCGTTTATTACCTGCGCTACAACAAACGTATGCTTCTCTTACTCAACTTCGTTTTGCTGGACCTGCTTTAGATGCTCTTCATAAAGACTTAAAAAATCTAAAACCAATTCAAATTAAAAACAATAAAAACGATATTATGCTTCTAAAAAAAAAAATATCACTAGAAGGAATTTACTTTACTTACCCTAACACATCGAAAACAACTTTAAATAATCTAAATATAGAAATATCTGCCAATAGTACAACAGGTTTAGTAGGGGTTACTGGAAGTGGCAAAACAAGTACAGTCGATTTAATATTAGGTTTATTAGAAGCACAACAAGGATTGCTCAAAGTAGACGATAAAATAATAAATAAAAATAATCTAAGATCATGGCAAAAATCTATTGGGTATGTACCTCAAAAAATTTATTTAATAGACGATACTATAAATGCAAACATTGCATTTGGTGTTGAGCCAGAGAAGATCAACAAAGATGCAGTTATCAGAGCAGCAAAAATATCAAATTTAGATAAATTTATAAATGAGGATTTGGAAGAAGGATATGAAACTGTTGTAGGCGAGAGAGGAGCTAGGCTTTCTGGAGGTCAAATACAAAGGATTGGTATTGCTAGAGCTTTGTATCATAATCCCCAAGTATTAATTTTTGATGAAGCCACAAGCGCATTAGATAATATTACAGAACAAATAATAATGGAGGCAGTTTATAATTTAGGAAATAAAATAACTATTATTATTATTGCTCATAGACTTAGCACTGTTAAGATGTGTAAAAATATTTATCTTCTTGAAGATGGATCAGTCAGATCAATGGGTAACTATCAAGAACTAATCAACATTGATAAAAAATTTCAAGAAATGGCTGGAGAGTAAATTAATTGAGCGAGACTTTAAAAAAAAAATTTTTTCTAGAAAAAATAGTTAAATATGCTTATTTTTATATATTAAAGCTCATAACCCCTTTTTTATTAATCTTTTCACCTGAATTATTATCTTGGCTTACACATTTTAATTCCAGAATACGAAGATTACCATCATTAAAAGAGAGAATATCAAAAGAAAAAAATCCCTTAGATGAGTTTATATTTTATGATGATAGTAAAAAAAAATTTGACGAGGTAAATATTGTTATGAGAGGTGAAAATTTCGAGAATCTCAATTCATCTTTACCGACATTTTTTATTAATACATACAGTGAAAAAAAAAACTTTCCAAATAGATATTATGCTACAACTGACAGACTTATGTTTAGAGCAATGATGGGAAAACCAGAGAATCAATTTTTAGAATGTTTTAATTATGACGACCCTGATAAAAAATTTTTTTATTTTATGCCCAAAGGGCCATTAGTTAAAGAGAATGAACTCCATAATACATCAATAAATAAGGCAATTATCAATGAAAAATTTAAAAATATTAAAAAAAAACTTTCCTATAAATTAGATTATAATCTGTGTGTGTGTTCTCACAAATATGATGGGTATAATATTCAGATAGGCAGTGGTATTATATCAGTAATTTCATTATTAAACCTTTCTAAAAAAGTAAATGTTTATGGATGGGACGCTTTTGTAAATAAAAAATTACCAAAAAGTTTTTTGCAACAGAGTTATAAGTTGTGGTCTCCTTTTGATGATTTTCAACCATTATCAAGATTTTCAGCAATTGTGCTTAATTGGATTTATGCACATCGACTAATAAATTATTTTTCCACTGATCGATTAATTGTTTATGGGAGAGTGAATGAGGTATCTAGGCTTGAATGGGTTGAAAAATATCTTTACAAAATGGTCTACAAAAAAAATTAAAAATTTATAAATTTTTATGAATTTAAAAAAATACTTTTTTAAAAAAAAAATATTAATAACAGGGCATACAGGGTTTAAAGGCTCTTGGTTATTAGCTTGGCTTCAAAGTATAGGCGCTGATGTAACTGGAATTGCTCTTGAACCACCCACAAACCCTTCTCATTTTAAATATTTAAATCTTAGCAATCGTATTGAAAATATTATGCTAGATATAAGAAATGAGTATCTTGTTGCTAAAGAACTAAAAAGAATTAAACCAGACTATGTTTTTCATCTTGCTGCTCAAGCTATAGTAACAACATCTTACCAGGACCCAGTGAAAACATGGACAACCAATTTAAATGGAACAATTAATATACTTAATGGGTTACTTAAATTAAAAAAAAAATGTTACGTAGTTCTGGTTACTAGTGATAAGTGCTACGATAATGTAGAATGGGTTTGGGGATATCGTGAAAATGATAAACTGGGAGGTGAAGATCCATACAGCGCATCAAAAGGTGCTACAGAAATAGCTATACGCTCATATGTAAAATCTTTTTTCCCTAAAAAAACTAGTTTAGTAAGAATTGGTTCAGCACGAGCGGGTAATGTAATAGGAGGTGGTGATTGGGCTAAAAATAGATTAATACCTGATTGCATGAATGCATGGTCAAAAGGAAAAGTAGTAAATTTAAGAAATCCAAATTCAACTAGACCTTGGCAACATGTTTTAGAGCCTTTAAGTGGATATCTTACTCAAGCGATGGCATTAGTAGATAATCCTGATTTACATGGTGAAGCTTTTAATTTTGGACCTAATACAAATCAAGAAAATAGTGTTATAGAGCTAGTATCAAAAATGTCAAAATTTTGGAATAAAGTAAGGTGGAAAGACATTTCTTCAAAAAAAAAGGTCCTTATGAGTCAGGCCTTTTAAAACTTAATTGTGATAAAGCATTAAACAAAATCAGGTGGCATGGAAATCTAAATTTCCAAGATACTTTAAAAATGACAGTAGAATGGTACCAATCATATTATGAAAATCCTAGTGGTGTAAATAAAAAAACTTATGATCAAATAAAATTCTTTACAAACAAGGCTAAACAAAACGGATTAAAGTGGGCTCAGTGAAAAATAAAAATATAAAAGTTACTAATTTAAATATAGTAAAGGTACCAGGTGGGGATGTTTTGCATATTTTAAAAAACCATGAAAAAAACTATCGCGGTTTTGGTGAAGCATATTTTTCTTGGATTAAAAAAAAATCTATCAAAGCGTGGAAAAGACACAAAAATATGACAATGAATCTTGTTGTACCGATTGGCAGAGTTAAATTTGTTTTTTTTAAATCTGACTTAAAATATCATAGTCAAGAAATAATAGGTGATAAATGTTATTATCGACTAACAGTACCACCTGGATTTTGGTTCGGTTTTCAAGGATTAACAAAAACAAACAGTCTATTGTTAAATATTGCAAATATACCACACGATCCCAAAGAGGTTGAAAAAAAACCATTAAATTTTATTAATTTTAAATGGAGCAAAGAATGAAAGTAATATTGTTAGCTGGAGGATTGGGGACACGTCTTGCGGAGTTCACAGACATAATCCCTAAACCAATGGTTCCTATTGGAAAAAAACCTTTGCTTTGGCACATTATGCAGATATATGCAAAATATGGCCATAATGAATTTTACGTTGCCCTAGGTTATAAATCTGAAGTTATAAAAGAGTATTTTTTAAATTACAGATCATTAAGTTCAGATTTTACTGTTGACCTTACTAGTGGAAAAATTTTACATCATGCTGAGAATAATTCAAATTGGAAGGTCACTTTGGTTGATACAGGAGATAAAACATTAACTGGTGGACGTATAAAAAGAATGAAAAATTTCATTGGAGATCAAACTTTTATGATGACATATGGTGATGGCTTAGCAGATATAAATATTGAAAAACTACTAAGGTTTCATAAAAATCACGGTAAAATGGTTACAGTATCAGCCGTAAGACCATCAGCGAGATTTGGAGAGATGGAAATAAATGAAGATAAAGTATACAGCTTTAAGGAAAAACCACAGGTTCAAAAAGGATGGATTAACGGTGGTTTTTTTGTTATCGAACCTCGTTTCTTCGAGATGATTGATGGTGACAATACTTCTTTAGAAAAAGAGCCTTTAGAAAAGGCAGCTTCTTTAGGAGAGTTAATGGCTTATAAGCATGAGGGTTTTTGGCAATGTGTAGATACAAAAAGAGATTATGAATTGCTGCAAAATCTTTGGGTAGACAAGGCTCCATGGAAATAGAATTTTAAATAAAAAATTAATTGACTAAAAAAAATATATTAATTTTAGGTGATGGATTTTTAGGTAACGGAGTTTTTAAAAATTTAAGCCAAAAATTTAACAAAAAAATTTTTAATAGAAAAAAAATAATTTTTTTTTTAAAAAATGAAGATAAATTTATAAAATATTTATTAAAAACAAAAATCAAATTTATAATAAATTGTATTGGGAATACAAAAAAAAATCTTGATTTGAGTGAGTATATTGAACCAAATATAAAAATTCCGACAAAAATACTTAAGATAATAAAAAATAAAAAAATTTTATTTGTAAATTTTGCATCACAAGATGAAGATAGTGTAATTAAATTTTTTGAAAATGAAAATTACCCAGAGAATTCTAAGTTTAATTATGCAATATCAAAATATATCTTTACAATCATTTTAAAAAATAATTTTTTTAACAATTACATCCTAAATTTAAAAATACCAATAATTTTTGGTTATAAATCACCAAAACATATGCTTTATGGAGAGGCAGAAGAAAAAAATTATTACAACAAATTTTTTACAATTAAAAATCCCAATTTTTATAACAATTTTATATTCATGGGTGATTTTGTTAAAGTAGTTGAAAATTATTTAAAAATTAATAAACCTAAAAAATATCGTTTTGATATTATTTCAAATAACAAACCGCAAAAAGTTTATGATTTTATAAAATTACACTTTCCTGACTTGAAAATAAAACTTAAATCTAAATTAAAACAAAAAATAAAAATTAATAAAACTTTAAAAACAAAAAATAAATTTATAATAAACTATTTTAAATGAACTTTATTCTTGGATTTGGCATATCATCATTAGGTTTTATCAAGGGATTTGGAGCAAAAAATCTTAAAATTTTAGAAAAGAATTCATACAACGGAGGGCACGCTTATTCTCATCAATTGAAAGAATTTTTTTTTGATGAAGGCACACATATTTTGCACTCAAAAAATAAATTTTTTTTAAAATTATTATTAAAAAATAAAAAATATATTTCAAAATCCTCAAAAGTTCTAAATTTCAAAGATGGTCAATGGTTTAAATATCCTGTTCAAAATAATCTTCTAAATTTTAAAAACAAGATTGATTACTTAACCTCATTTTTAGTGAGAAATACAAAAAAAATTGAGAATAATTATCATGATTGGTGTTTATCTGCATATGGAGATGAGATAACAAGCAAATTTTATAAAATTTACACTAAAAAGTATTGGAATAAAGATCTGAAAATTTTAGATACCTCTTGGTTGCCAGGTAGAGTTTTCAAAGCAGAGGATAAACAAGTGATTAAAAATACATTCTTTTCAAATAAAGAAACAGTATCTACATTTAATGAATTTAAATACCCAAAAAAATTTGGATTTTATGGTTTCTTTAAACCAGAATTTAAAAAATATGAGAATATTGTAGAAAATGAAATTGTAATTAAAAAAATTAACCAAAAAAAAAGAACAATTTACTATAATAAAAAAGAGCATGCATATGAGAATATATATTCGTCAATACCACTTCATGAACTCAAAAAAATAATTAAATTTCCAAAAGATATAACCAGAAGTATTGATGCATTAGAATTTACCTCTCTATACACAATAAATATTATAATAAAAAATAAATCATTTAAATTTTCTCATGATTGGAATTACTTATACGATAAAAAATCTAAAATTTCGAGAGTATCTATATTAAATAATATAAATAAGAAAAAAAAATTAAAAAAAATTGCTTTGCAAGCGGAAATATTTGTTTTGGGAGGTAAAAAAAAAAAGTAAATTTTACTAGAGAATTGAAGCATTTAGCAAAAGTTTTTGATTTTAAAATTAATGACATTACCGATTATAAAATAAAATTTGTAAAGTATTCATATGTAATTTCAAAAAATACCAATTTTAAAAATGTAAAAAAAATAAAAGATTATTTAAATAAATACAAAATTTATCCATTTGGACTGTATGGTGATTGGCAATATTATTGGTCAGATCAAGCTTACTTAAAAGGAATGAAATTAGGATCACAATTAGCTAAAAAAAAGTCATGATTTAAAATTATTATTATGAGTGAAAAAAATTTAACAAAACCGTTTCTAACGATTGCTTATGCTACATATAATAGAAAAAATATTGTACTAAAAAGATTGAATGAAGTTTTAAATATAGAAAATAACAATAATTTAGAGATAATTTTTATAGATAATTTTTCATCAGATAAAACCTATGAGGAACTCAAAAAAAATAATTCAAATAATTTTATAAAAATTTATAGAAATGAAGTGAATAAAGGATTTTCAGGCAACTTTATTGAAGTAATGAGAAAATCAAAAGGAGAATATACAATATGGGTATCAGATGAAGATTATGTGGAAAAAAAAAAAATAAATGAAATTATTTTATTTTTAAAAAAAAACAAACCAGATGCGCTAGTATTAAACCATTACAAAAAAATAAACAATTCTTTATTACCATTAAGAATAAATCGTACAAAATTAATAAATTATCAAGATTTGTGGGAAACATGTCATTTACCCGGCAATATTTGGAAAAAAAAATCAGTTGAAAAAATTTATAGTGTTTGGGATGAATATAAAAAATTATACCCACAACTTACTAAATATTACCCCAATTTAATATTTATGATAAAATTATTACCCTGCAAAAATGTCTTTTTTTTCAACAATTTTTTAACTTTTCAAAAAGATTTTGTAAAATCTTCCCACGTTGAAAAAGTTGGGTATAGTTATTCAAATTTAATTCCTAGATGGCTTCAACATAATGAGATTATCAAATTAATAAATAACTCATTGTCTAAAGAAAAAAATACGGATAAAGATCAAATATTGATTAAATTAAAAATAAATCTTAACCAAAATATTTTTACATTTTTATCTAATGCCATTTATCAGGAAAACAAGGAGGTATATTATCATTTTGCTAGATCTTCTTTTCCAAAATATATACTTAAAAGAAATATTAAATTTATTTTAAAAAGTTTGAAATTTATAATTAACAGTCCAATGAATTCTTTCAAAATTATTGTCAAACGTTTGAATGCATTTTACAAAGCAAAATAAATTGAATAATAATCCAAATAAATTTATATTAGTTAAGACTAATTATAGAAATATAACTAATAAATAACTAGAATGTTAAAAAATTCATCAATTTTAGTAACAGGCGGAACTGGTTCGTTTGGCAGATCTTTTGTTAAGATGACACTAAAAAAATTTAATCCTAGAAGACTGGTTGTTTTATCTCGAGATGAGATGAAACAATGGGAAATGTCAAAACTGTATGCAGATGATAGGAGAGTAATGTTTTTTATTGGAGATGTAAGAGATAAGGACAGACTGTATAGAGCCTTAGATGGAGTTGATTACGTTGTACATGCCGCTGCCACAAAAATTGTTCATTCTGCCGAATATAATCCTTTTGATTGTATTAAGACAAATATTAATGGAGCAATGAATTTAATAGATGCTTCCATAGACCAAGGAGTTAAAAAAGTAGTTGCTTTATCAACAGATAAAGCAAGTAGTCCTATTAACTTATACGGAGCAACTAAACTTGCTTCTGATAAATTATTTGTTGCTAGTAATGCATCTTATGCATCTGGACATGAGACCAGATTTTCTGTTGTAAGATATGGAAATGTTATGGGTTCGAGGGGATCAGTAATACCTTTTTTTTATAGCATGAAAGAGAAAAAAAAATTACCAATTACTGATAAAAGAATGACACGTTTTATGATTACACTCGAGCAAGGAGTAGATTTAGTGTGGCATGCGTTTAAAGATATGATTGGAGGAGAAATTTATGTTAAAAAAATACCTTCAATAAAAGTTATAGATATAGCCACAAGTATAAACGGTTCGAATAATTTCAATATAATTGGCATAAGACCAGGTGAAAAATTACATGAAGAAATGATCAGTGCTGATGATTCTTACTACACTTATGAATATGAAAACTATTATAAAATATTACCATCATTGAATAAGTGGAATAGAGATAAAAAAAGAATAAAAAAAGGTAAATTAGTTCCCAGTGGATTTTCTTATACATCAAATAATAATAATAATTGGATGAAAAAAAAAGAATTAATTAAATGGATTAAAAAAAATGGACATATTATTGGAAAAATCTAAATGATACCATATGCCAGGCAACATATTACAAAACAGGATATTGAAGCAACTAAGAAAGTTCTCAAATCAGATTGGCTTACTCAAGGTCCAATGGTTCGAGATTTTGAGAAAAGTGTCCTTAAATTTACCAAATCAAAATTTGCTACAGCTGTAAATAGCGCAACGAGCGCATTACATTTAGCGTGTTTAGCGTTAGAGGTGAGACAAGGGGACTGGGTGTGGACCAGTCCTAACACATTTGTTTCCAGCGCTAATAGTGGAATATATTGTGGAGCCAAAATCGACTTTGTTGATATAGACCCAAAAACTTACAATATGTGTGTAAATAAACTTGAGGAAAAATTAAAAAAAGCAAAAATTCAAAAAAAACTTCCTAAAGTTGTAATACCTGTACATTTTTCTGGACTACCATGCGATATGTTAAAAATTTTTGAATTAAGTAAAAAATATAATTTTAGAATTATTGAAGACGCTTCACATGCAATAGGTTCAGAATATAATTATTTAAAAAAGAGAAAAGATTTATTCACAAAAGTTGGATCTTGTAAACATAGCGATGTAACAGTTTTTAGTTTTCACCCGGTAAAAATAATTACAACTGGAGAAGGGGGGATGGCGCTAACAAACAAAAAAAATTTGGATTTTAAACTAAAATTATTAAGAACACATGGAATTACAAGAGATCCAAAAAGAATGAGTACTAAACCAGATGGTCCTTGGTATTACCAACAAACTCATCTTGGCTTCAACTATAGAATGAATGATATTGAGGCTGCATTAGGTAAACAACAAATGTTAAGAATAAAAAAATATATTTCCAAAAGAAATAATATTGCAAAGCGATATGATTATGCCCTAAAAAATTTACCATTAAATCTTCCTTATAAATCAAAAAATACTGTTTCCTCATATCATTTATATGTAATTACATTAAAAAAAAGTTTTTCAAAAAAAGATCACTCTTCAATCTTCAAGCAATTAAAAAAAAAAGGCATCGGTGTCAATTTACATTATATTCCAGTTCATACACATCCATATTACTTAAAAAAAGGCTTTAAAAGAGGAGATTTTCCAATAGCTGAAGAATATTATAAAAGGGCTATTAGTTTGCCGATGTATCCAAAACTTTCGATTAAAGAGCAAAATTTCGTAATTAAAAGTTTAAAAGAGTGTATTAAATGAAAATAGGTATTGGTACTGTTCAATTCGGTACTAATTATGGAATTTCAAATAAATTTGGCCAAGTTGATTTCGATGAGCAGAAAAAAATACTTAAAATTGCTAAGGAGTCTGGAATAAATCTTTTAGATACTGCAATAGATTATGGAAATAGTGAAATCAATCTAGGCAAACATGGTGTTAATGATTTTAAAGTAGTAACAAAACTACCTACAATACCAAAAAATCTAGAAAATGTATCAAAATGGATATATGAAAATGTTTTAAGTTCAATTAATAAATTAGGAGTCAATCATCTCTATGGATTATTAATGCATAAATCATGGCAGTGTTTAGATTATAATGGAAAAGTCTGGAGTTGTTTAAATGATTTAAAAAAAGATGGTTTGGTAAAAAAAATTGGTGTTTCAATATATTCGCCTAAAGAACTAGAAAACATAACTAAATATATAAATTTAGATATAGTTCAAACTCCTTTTAATCTTATAGATAGAAGAATCCAAGATACAGGATGGTTATTATCTCTAAATAAAATGGGAGTTGAAATTCATGTCCGATCAATTTTTCTTCAAGGATTGCTTTTAATGAAAGAGGAAAATATCCCAAAAAAATTTAATTCTTGGAAAGATATTTGGGATAAGTGGTTTGAATGGCAAAAAAAAAATCCATCTTTTTCTCCCGCACATTGTTGTTTAAGTTTTGTTAATTCAGTAAAGGAAATCAGCAATATAATTATTGGATTTAATAGCTTAGAGCAACTTGAGCAAATTATTTCCTTTAATAATAAAAAAAATAAAATTGAATACCCCAATATAACTTGTGTTGACGAAAGTTTAATATATCCTAAAAATTGGTCTGATTTATGAATGTGGTTGCATTAATTCAAGCTCGAATGACTTCTAGAAGATTACCCAACAAGGTACTTTTACCAATAGAAGGAAAAACAGTTTTAGAACATATTTATGAAAGATTAAAATATTGTAAAAATTTAAATGAAATAGTTGTTGCAACATCAATAAGCTCGAGTGATCAATTAATAGTAAATCTATGTAAAAAAAACAAAATTAAATATTTTAGAGGAAACTTGGAGGATGTGTTAGATAGATATTATAAAGCTTCAATAGAATATAAAGCTGACGCAGTAGTCCGAATTACAGGAGATTGCCCTATGATTGATCCAACTATAGTTGATGATGTGATAAAGAATTATTTAAAAAAAGATTATGACTTGTTTTCTCTAAAAGGTAGTTTTCCAGATGGACTGGACTGCCAAGTTTTTAGCCATTCTGCTTTAGAAAGATCATGGAAAGAAGCGATACTGTTATCTGATAGAGAGCATGTGGGCACATATATAGAAAAAACATCACCTGTCTCTTTTAAAATTGGTGGTATCGAAAAATTTAAAAACTTATCCCATTTTAGATGGACTTTAGATGAACCCAGAGATTATATATTTGTTAAAGAGGTTTTTAGAAGACTTTATAAAAAAAAAAAAATATTTCTATCTGACGAAATTTTACAATTACTTGAGAAAGAACCAGCATTAATGCAAATAAATAAAGGGATTGTAAGAAATCAAGGATATATAAATTCCTTAAAAAGAGATATAATTTAAAATGTATACTTTAAGTCAACTAAAAAATAGCAAAGGTATCCACTTATATAACCAAGCAAAAAAATTAATACCTGGTGGTACACAGCTTTTGTCAAAAAGACCTGAGATGTTTGCACCGGATGTCTGGCCATCTTATTACTCAAGAGCAAAGGGAAGTCTTATATGGGATCTTGATAATAATCAGTTTGTTGACATGTCAATAATGTCTGTTGGTGCATGTATACTTGGTTATGCTGATGATGAAATTGATGACGCAGTAATTAAATCAATTAAGAATGGAGTTAACAGCTCATTAGGTTGCAAAGAAGAAGTTGAATTAGCAGAAGCTTTAATAGATCTTCATCCTTGGTTTGGTATGGTAAGATATGCCAGAAGTGGAGGAGAAGCTGTTGCGATTGCAGTACGAATAGCAAGAGCGTATTCAAACCGTGATATTGTACTTTTTAGTGGGTATCATGGTTGGAATGATTGGTATTTATCTGCAAATATTAGTGATGAGAAAAATTTAGATGGTCAGTTAATGCCTGGACTCAAACCTAATGGAGTCCCTCGTGGTTTGAAGGGAACAGCTATACCATTCGAACCTTCAAATATTCAATCTTTAAAAGACAAAATTAAGGGTAAGGAGAAAAATATTGCCGCAATCGTAATTGAACCTGCTAGAGGTGAAGAGGCTTCATTAGATTATCTTAAAGACCTTAAGAGTTTCGCAGAAGAGTTGGGTTCTGTCTTAATTTTTGATGAAATTACCAGTGGCTTTAGAATGTGTGCAGGAGGAATTCATCGAAACTATAAAATTTACCCCGATATAGCAGTCTTTGCGAAGTCAATAGCAAATGGTTATGCTATGTCTGCAATTGTTGGAACAGAGCAAGTAATGGAAGCTGCTCAAACAACATTTATTTCTAGTACTAACTGGACTGATAGGGTTGGTCCAAGCGCTGCATTGGCAACAATAAATAAATATAGACGTGAGTCTGTAGAAAAAAAATTAATTAATGTTGGAAATAAAGTTAAAAATATTTGGCTTAAGGCAGCGAATTTAAATAAAATAAATATCACATTATCAGGACTGCCTTCTTTAGCATCTTTTTCATTTGATGACAAAAATAGCAATATTATGAATACTATTTTTACTATTGAAATGTTAAAATATGGTTTTTTAGGATTTAGACAATTTAAACCATCATTTGCGCATAATGATAAAGAAATAGATGCTTATGAGGGTGCAGTATTAGATATTTTTAAATTTTTATCCGAAAACAAAAATAATCTTTCATTGAATACAAAGCCACATCATAAAGGTTTTGCTAGATTAACAAAAGAGTAAAAAAAATGTGGAATTATATTAATCATAGGAAAAATATTATTGATCAAGCTCCTTTGGGCAAAATAAGAAATTGTCCCATTTGTAATTCTGATAATTCAAAAACTATTTTAGAATTAAAAGATTTTCAATTTTATTCAGATTCTGATGAATATCCTAAACAATTTTCATTAAAAGAGAATATGTGTTTAATTTGTTCATGTATATTTCTTAATCCAGTTTATTCTGACTACGGTTTCAATGTATTATTCCGTGAGGCTGGGCAAAGTTATGGGGTATCAGATGACCATATTACAAATCAGATCAATTGGCTAAATGAGCGAGGAATGTTAGAAAATAAACATTCATTATTAGATGTTGGATGTTACGAAGGTGGCTTTCTATCTAAACTTCCAGAAAAAGTTAATAAATATGGTGTAGATATTGATGAGCAAGCAATAATTAAGGCTAAGAAATTATATCCAGAAATTGCTTCAAACTTTTTTCATGGATCATTCGAAAATTTTGACCACAAAGGTGAGGAACCAGACACTATAGTCATGTTTCATGTTCTCGAACATGTCGCAAATCCTGTAAAAGTTCTTGAAAAATTAAAAAAAATATCAAAAGAAGATACTAATTTAGTAATTGAAGTACCAGTTCTAGAAAAGGGCAAGACCAATGATATAAATGGGTTTTTAAGTATTCAACACGCTACTCATTTTAGTAAAAATTCATTGAGAAACTGTCTTAAAAAATCTGGATGGAAAATAATAGAGGAAGAATTAATGACAGATTATAATGGTTTTAGGATTAGTGCAAAACCATATTCAAAAATTCTCAATAATACAGATTTTAAAATTCAACAATCTGATGAGGATACCTACTTATTTTTTGACTATCTATCAAATTGGTATTCAAGCCTAAGAGATGTTGAAAAAAAAATAACTAATATTAAAAATTTACCATTTTATGTAATTTGGGGCGGTGGAGCGCATACCGAATTTATATATCAACTTACTTCTTTTTTTCATAATAAATCTAAAAGTAAGTATCTTATCGTTGATAGTGACAACCTAAAGCATGGTACCAGTTGGAGAGGTATTAAAATTGAAAACACTAATATTCTTAAAAAAATAGACTGGAATGAAACAGGTTTATTAATTTCGAGTTATGGTAGTCAAGATCAAATAAAAGAACTTGCCATTAAAAAAGGTATTAAAGAAGAGCATATTTACTATCTTTATGAAAATATCACTAGTTATTAAGTTTAAGAACTTAAAATATATCTCACGGAGATTAATTTACATTAATATATGAAATTAAAAAATTACTTAATATTTTTTGGTGCAGCAGGTGGAGGAAGAGCTTATTCAAAGCACACATCTACTAAACCTGACTTTTTTATTGATAATGATAATAAAAAATGGGGAAAAAAACTTAATGGAGTTGAGATTAAATCACCATCATTTCTAACAAAAGAAAAGATTAAATTTGTTAGTAAAATTATTATTACAACTGGTTATGTTAAATCTGTAAAGCCACAACTCATAAATTTAGGCGTCCCAGAAAAAAAAATATTTGTTCCTGCAAAATCACTATTAGGATTCCATCCATTTAAAACAGAAAAAAATAGGAAAGAGGCTGCCCAATTCCTTTATAAACTTATGAACTTTAATCAAAAAATGTGTATTGTATCTGGCGGGGGAACAGCCCTAGGTTTTTGTAGAGACTCTGATTTTATAAATTGGGATTTTGATTTTGATTTATTTGCTTCAAAAAAATATCAAATAAATATTTTAAAATTATTAAAAAAATTTAATTGTCAACCTTTTATAGAAAACGAGGAAATAAAAGCAGAATTAAATCTTAAAAATGGTGATGTCATCCCATTTTCAATTAAATTCTTCAATCCTGATGATGATACTTATGATGATATTTATGAGGATCATAAATGGGTATGGCCATCAACAATGTTTTCTAAATTTAATAAAGTAAATATCCATGGGTTTCTGCTGAATGTACCAAATCCGCCAGAAGATTATTTAAATGGTGTATATGGAAAAAATTGGAAAATCCCTAATCCTAACTTTGGTTATAATGATTATGGTAAGTAAATAACTTTTTAAAAGATTTATATGTCTAAAGTCCAAACACCCCTGGTTACAGTAGATTGTGTTGTAGTATACAATAGATCAATTCTATTAATACAACGAAAATACACACCTTTTAAAAACTATTTTGCTTTACCCGGCGGCTTTGTTGATATTGGAGAGACTGTTGAAGAGGCGTGTATAAGGGAACTTTACGAAGAAACAAATGTAAAAATAAAAAAAAAGGATTTAAAATTGATTGGTGTATATTCAAACCCAAAACGTGATCCACAAAGAAATACTATTAGTATTGCATTTCTTACTAAATTAAAAAAAAAAATTATGATTAATGCCTCTGATGATGCTTTAACAGCTCAATTCATAAAAATTACTAACAAAATTAAATTGGCTTTTGATCATAGTGCTATTATAAAAGATGCTCTCACTAAATTAAATATATGAAAAATACCATCAAAGGAAAAAATTTTGCAATTATTTTAGCCTCTGGTTCAGGAACACGTTTTAACTCAAAAAAAATTCCAAAACATCTGATAAATATTATGGGGGTGCCTACAATAATTTGGACTTTAGACTCAGTAATAAGATCAAATATATTTGATCTCATAGTTGTTGTTACTAAAAAAAAGTCTTTACATTTAACAAACAAAAAAATTAACATTTTTTTTCATAAAAAAAAAAATAAAATTTTTTCTACAATAGGTGGAAAAGATAGAATTAGATCATTTTTTGAAGGATTAAAGAAAGTTATAAATTTAACACAAATCAAAAAAAATGATATTATTTCATTAATTGACTCAAATAGGCCATTTTGCTCAGTTAATCAATTAAAAGAAATGAATAAACTTGTAAAAAAATTTGGATGTGTCTGTCCTGCAAGACCAGTTGTAAATGGCGTTGCTGAGATAAATAAAAAAAAAATTATTAATGTCCCAGTAAAAGAAAAATTTGTTGAATTTGTTACCCCTGAATTTATTCTTTATAACATACTTGATAATTCAATAAATTCTTCCAAAAAACAATTTAAATCTTTAGTTGAATATTCATTAAATTTATCTTTAAAACCTATTTATATTAATTCTAATGAATTAAACTCTAAACTTACCTATCCTGAAGATCTTGTTTTTTTAGAGGGATTAGTTAAGAAGTATAAATTAAAAATTCCAACTAAATATTTGTGAATCAAAAAAAACATCTAATACAAAGATCTCTAAGAATGAGAAGAATGGCTTTAGCTTCAATTTTTGAGGCAAAGTCTGGACATCCAGGCGGTGTATTATCTGCAATCGATATAATTAATTACATTTTATGTGAAAATAAAAAAAGTAACAAAGAGAAAAAATTTATTTTATCAAAAGGTCATGCTGGTCCAGCACTCTACGCAGCAGCAGCTGAGAATGGATGGATACAAACAAAGGAGCTTTCCAAATTAAGAAAACTAGGATCTCCATTACAAGGTCATCCAAGTGTAACGCAAACATCTTGGTCTGAGACTAGCACAGGTTCTTTGGGTCAAGGATTTTCAGTAGCAGTTGGAATGTCAATGGGTTATGTTCACCAAAAAAAAAATACCAATGTAATTGTTATGCTTGGAGATGGTGAACTTCAAGAAGGTGAAATTTGGGAAGGAGCAATGTGTGCAGCTCATTACAAACTAAGTAATCTCTGCGCAATTGTTGATTATAACAAATTACAAAGTGATGATTTTAATAAAAATATAATTGAGCTCGAGCCTTTATCCGAAAAATGGCGATCATTTAATTGGAACGTACTAGAAATTGATGGACATGATTTTAATCAAATACAAAATGCCTTTGAAGAAGTAAAAAATGTGGAAAATAAACCTTCAGTTATCATTGCCCACACAATTAAAGGCAAAGGGATTTCGTTTATGGAGAATATACCCTCTTGGCACGGTAGTGTAAAATTATTACCAGAGGAATTAGAAAAATCACTAGTTGAGCTTGAGACACCACCTGATCAAATTCCTTTATTTCTTAATGGTAAAATTTGGAGTAAGTTTAATGAGAGGTAAGCAACTATCGAAACCAACACTTATTGGATCATCAGGAGACTCACTGAGAGAAGCTTTTGGTAAAACTTTGGTAAAATTATCAAAAAAGTACCCTAGTTTTGTAGTATTTGACGCTGATGTTGCAGGAGGCACTGGAACCCATCACTTTAGAAAGTCTAATCCAGAGAGATTTTATCAATTTGGGATTGCTGAGCAAAACATGTTTGCTGCAGCATCTGGATTTTCAAAAACTGGGATTATTACTTTTGTTTCTACGTTCGCGGTTTTTTGCCTTAGAGCAACAGAACAAATACGACTTTCTATAGCTTACAATAAAAGTAATGTAAAAATTGTTGCAAGTCACCCGGGTTTAGATGTTGGGCCGGATGGTGCTTCAGCACAATGTTTGGAGGATTTAGCAATATTCAGATCTATTCCAGGAATGGTTGTTATATCTCCAGCTGATAGTCATGAGGTAGAAAAAGCTACTGAAGCAATATTAAATTATGATGGTCCGGTGTATATGAGAACAGGCAGAAGTGCTGCTCCAACAATATTTAACAAAGACTATAAATTTGTGATAGGCAAAGGGAAAATATTACAAAATGGTAAGGATGTTACAATTATTGCCTGTGGAGTTGAAGTCTCAAGATCTTTGGAGGCAGCTAAATATTTGCAGGAGGAAAATATATCAGCAAGAGTTGTAAACATGTCAACAATTAAACCAATCGACGTTGAACTTATTGTGTTATGTGCAAAGGAAACAGGATGCTTTGTAACTGCAGAAGATCATAATACTTACGGTGGATTAGGAAGTGCGGTTGCAGAAGTATTGTCTAAAACAATTCCCTCGCCCGTAGAATATGTGGGAGTAAATAATGTTTTTGGAGAGTCTGGAGAACCAAATGAATTAGCAGAAAAATACGAGTTAACTGCAAAATATATAGCTAATGCAGCAAGAAATGCTTTAAAACGAAAGCTTAAAAATCAATGATATTAAAAAATAAAGTTGTTTTTATAACAGGTGGAAGTAGGGGATTAGGTAAACAGATTTCAATAGAAATGTCTAAAGCAGGAGCAAAGGTTTTTTTAACATATAAAAATCAAAAAAATTTTGCTAATAAAGTTGTTTCAGAAATAAAATCCTTTGGTGGCGTTGCCAAGTCGATGGCTATGGACGTCTGTGATCGGAAGAATGTAAAAAAAACAATTTTGACTTGTGTAAAACATTTTAAAAAAATCGATATTCTTGTTAACAACGCTGGTATAAATAAACCAAACGACTTTGATAAAGTTAAAGATAAAGATTGGAGTGAGATCATGGACGTCAATCTAAAAGGTGTGTTTATTTGTTCACAAGAGGCATTGCCATTTTTAATTAAAAATAGAGGTGGTAGTATCGTTAATATAGGATCTGTCAGTGGTCAATATGGAGGTCCAAGGACGCCTCATTACGCTGCTAGCAAAGCAGGCTTAATATCGCTTAGTCAAGTGATTGCAAGATATTCAGCAAAATATAATATTAGATGTAACACGTTAGCAGCAGGTTTGATTTTGTCTGAGATGGCAAAAAAAAGTATGAAATCTGCATCAGTTAAAGAGGCTGCTAAAAAAATAATGCTGGGTCGTTTAGGAAACCCTAAAGAAATAGCATCTGTGGCAGTATTTTTAGCATCAGATCAATCATCTTATATAACAGCGCAAACAATAAATGTTAACGGGGGTCTCTACTTTTGAATAAGACAATATTAATTGTCAGTGGTGGAGAAGAGGCTATACCAGGTATTAAGTTAGCAAAACAGATTGGTTTCAACGTAGTTGTTAGTGATGGAAATAAAAATGCGCCAGGTTTTAAATACTCAGACTACAAAATTATTGCAAGCACTTATGATTTTGAAGCTTCAGTCAAAGCTGCTTTAGAATTTAACAATAACGTTAAAAAAATTGATGGTGTGATTTGTATTGCATCAGACGTTCCTTTGACAGTTGCAAAAATTGCAAATAAATTAAATCTTCCTGGAATATCTGTTAAAGCAGCAAAGCTTGCAACAAACAAACTAGCTATGAAAAAACATTTTTATAAAGATAAGATACCAATCCCATGGTTTACTAGTATAAAATCGTTAGACCACCTTAAAAAATTAGTCTTAAAAAAATCATATCCCTTGGTAATTAAACCTGTAGATTCTAGAGGTTCTCGTGGAGTATTGTTATTAAAAAAAGGAATTAATTTAGAGTGGGCATTTAATACTGCGAAAAAATTTTCACCATCAAATAGAGTTATGATCGAAAAATTTATGAAAGGGCCTCAAGTCAGTACAGAGTCTTTAGTTATTGATGGAAAAGCTTTCACACCCGGTTTTTCAGATAGAAATTATGAATTTTTAAATCATTTTGCTCCACACATTATTGAAAATGGTGGCCAGCTACCAAGTAAACTTAGAACAAGCACAAAAAAACTTGTCCATAATCTCATCCAAAAGTGCTCTGAAAGTATGGGAATTCAGAATGGAGTGTTAAAAGGTGATATAGTAATTACAAACGGTAAACCTTTTATAATTGAAATTGCAACCAGACTTAGTGGCGGTTATTTTTGCTCACATGAGATTCCATTAAATACTGGCGTTGATTTTGTAGGTGCAGCCATTAGGCAATCCGTAGGAGACAAAATAGACTCCTTTGAAGTCACCCCTAAATTTAATAGACCAGTAGCTCAAAGATATATATTTCCTTCACCAGGAAAAGTTATATCAATTAATATGCCTAAATGGATATCAAATGATCCTGAAATTCCTTTTTTTAAGTTAAGAGTTAATAAAGGAGACATGATAGAACCTGTATTTAATCATCCATCTAGAGCTGGACTAGTAATTGCGACAGGATCAAAAGTTTCTGATGCAATAAAAAAAGCTAAAAATGCTGTTTCGTCAATTGAAATTAAAACATTATAATTTTTTATGGTAAAATTTATAGCAGAGGTATCAAGTAACCATAACAAGGATATTGATAGAATATATAAATTTATTGATGTGGCAGCTAGTGCAGGATGTAGCTCCATTAAATTTCAACTTTTCAAGATTGATAAATTATTTTCAAATGAAATACTTAATAAATCAAAAGAGCACAGAGAACGAAAGAAATGGGAATTACCATTAGACTTTATTCCAAAAATTTATGAACGTTGTAAAGAAAAAAAAATAGAATTTGCATGTACACCTTTTTATCTAGATGCAGTTTCTGAATTAAAACCATACGTAAATTTTTATAAGATTGCCTCATATGAATTATTATGGGACGAATTATTAACTGAATGCGCTAAAACAGGGAAACAAGTCATCATTTCAACCGGCATGGCTACAATTTCAGAGATAGAGCATGCAGTAAAAGTTTTAAAATCTAACGGGTGTGATAAACCTATAATACTTCATTGTACCTCTGCATACCCAACTCCACATAAACAATCAAACCTTAAAGCAATTGAAACAATAAGAAATGTTACTAAATGTGAAGTTGGTTGGTCAGATCATACTGTTGAGCCATCTGTTATAAATCGTGCTATACATAAATGGCAGGCTTCAGTGATAGAATTTCATTTAGATTTAGATGGAAAAGGTGACGAGTTTAAATCAGGTCATTGTTGGCTGCCAAATCAAGTGGAAAAACTTATTACAAATATAAGAAAAGGAATAGATTCTGATGGTAGCGGAGTAAAAGAGCCAGCAAAATCAGAATTACCAGATCGCAAGTGGAGAGCTGACCCTGAGGATGGACTTAGACCTCTAAGATCTACAAGACTAAATTGGAATCCAGATAAATAAATTTTTTTATGAATATACTAATTGTTTGCCATCTTGGAAAAAGTATTGGACTCGGACATTTTTCGAGATCAAAAACGATATGTAAGTTACTGAAAAAAAGGTTCAACGCAAATATTTATATGCTAATTCAAGGAGATATAAATTTCGTAAAATCAAACAAGATATTCAAATCATATTCTTTTGGATTTAATGTAGATTTAAGCTCTGAAGTTGAAAAGCTAAAAAACTTCGATATTGTTTTTTTTGATCTTCATGAGAAAAGTATAAATAAGAATTTTAAGTTATTTTTAAAATTCTTAAAAGGAAAAGGTTCAAAACTAGTAGCTATAGATGGACTGATTAATTATCATCTTTACCTTGATCTTATCTTTATTCCATCTTTTTATATTAAGCCAATTAATTTACCTAATCTTAATAAAAGGAAAATTATTTATGGATGGGATTGTTATTTAATAGATGACAGTATTATACCAAAAAAATGGGAATTTGGAAATTCAGTTCTTGCTTTAAGTGGTGGCAGTGATAATTTTAATTTGAGTTTGGTTTGGCCTCCTTTATTAAATAATAAACTTCCTATAAACACAACTTTGAATTGGGTTACTGGTCCCTTTGCAAGAAAAATAAAAAAAATAAGTTTTTCAAAAATCAATTTTAAAAAACATTATTCTAAAGATAGTTTATCCAAAATTATTTCTATTTCAAACTTCGCAATAACAGTTTATGGAGTTGCCTTCTTCGAATTGCTTAAAGCAGGAGTGCCAACAGTTGTATTTTCACCTTATGGGAGAAAAGATAGTAAGGAATTAAAAATAATTAAAAAATTAAACATAGCTCTAGTAGCAAGCAACAAGATTGATGCAGTTAAAAAATTAGCATACTTGATGAAAAACAGGGATTTAGCAAAAAAAATTTCCAAGAAAGCAATAAGTAAAATGAATTTTAAAAGCGAAAGTCGTTTAGTTTATCAAATTAAAAAATTATTAAAAAAAAAAGATAAAATATAAATCATGGGACTTAACTTATTTTCATTTTTTCACTTGAATCTAGCTTATTCGGCTATTGAGGAGAAGGATAGAATAAAAGTAATAAATAAATGTTATTGGCCACTTTTAAACGTTACAAGAGATTTAAAAGTACCAATAGGTATTGAGTTATCAGGGTACACATTAGAAATAATAGAAGCTTTAGACCCCAAATGGATTAACGAATTAAAAAAGCTACTATCAGACGGCACTTGTGAATTAATTGGATCTGGATATGCCCAAATCATTGGACCAGTAGTTCCAGCAGAAGTTACGAAGTGCAATCTTAAAATTGGGAATAAAATTTACAAAAAAAAATTGAATTTAAATCCTAAAATTGCTCTTATTAATGAGCAAGCATTCTCAAAAGGACTGGTTAGCTTATATAAAGAGGCTGGGTACGAAGCCATCATAATGGAATGGGATAACCCTTATAAAGAAAATCTAAAATGGGTTCCCGAGTGGAGGTATTTGCCACAGATTGCAAAAGGCTCTGAAAATAAAAATATAAAATTGATATGGAATCAATCAATTGGTTTTCAAAAATTTCAAAGATATGTTCATGGCGAACTAGAGTTAGATGAAATGAAAAAGTATATAAATAGCCACAAAAGTAAAAATTCTAGGGTATTTTCACTGTATGGAAATGATGTTGAAATTTTTGATTTCAGACCAGGCCGTTACATGTCAGAGCTTGATATTCATAAAAGTGGAGAGTGGAAAAGAATAATTTCATTATTTAAATCTTTAAAAAAAGAAAAAAATATAAAATTTATTAAGCCAAGTGAGATAATCAAAAGAAATAATAAACTTAACTCAAATAATTTATTAGATTTAACATCGGCAGCTCAACCAATCCCAGTTAAAAAACAAAATAAATATAATATTTTGCGATGGTCAGTTACAGGGAGAGATGATTTAAAAATCAATACAATATGTTGGAAAATTTTTGAAATACTAAATTACAATCTAAATTTAAAAATTTATAATGAGGAAGAATGGAAAAAGCTTTGCTTTTTATGGAGTAGTGATTTTAGAACACATATAACAGCTTATAGATGGACAGAATATAAAAAACAATTAACAAGATTTTTAAAAAAAATAAAACAAAAATATTTTATAAAAAAAATAAAACAGAATAAGAATTCGACAGAAAATAAAATTAAAAAACCAAAAATATTACAAAAAGGAAGATTTATTTGTATAGAAAATAGTCGTTATAAAATAAAATTTAATTGCAGAAGAGGTCTATCCATAGAGTCTTTTTTAGATAAAAAAATCTCCAATCAACCAATATTTGGCACAGTACAACATGGATATTTTAAAGATATTGAATATGGTGCAGACTATTATAGCGGGCATTTAGTTTTTGAAGCACCAGGAAAACATAAAATAACAGATCTTAACTCTATTGAGCCTAAAATAATAAAAAAAAGGGGGCAAATAATTTTAATGGGATCAATAAATACTATTCTAGGTAAAATTAAAAAAAAATGGATTTTTAATTATCAGAGTGGTCATTTAAGTCTTTCTTATAGGATTAATTGGTCTTTTCCAATTATAGGATCATTAAGATTGGGCTTTATAACTCTTATTCCAAAATCTTTTAACAAAAATATTGTATATTACAAAACACATAATGGAGGAATGAATATGGAAAAGTTTAAAATAAACAAAAATCAAAACTTTGATCATGGAAAATCTATCTCGTCCTTAATTTCTGCAAATCAAGGTTTAAGTCTTACAAAAAATATTATTGAGTTCAGAGATAAAAAAAAAGGTGTTATGATTGAAACCAAAAAATCCCAAAACGCTGTGGTTGGATTGATCTCAAATACTAGAGTCGATAATGAAAATTTGTATAGACTTACATTTTCAGTTAAAGAGCTGGATGATACAAGTCGACCACAACCTTTAGACAATTTAAATATAACATTTAAAATATCAACAATTTAGACAAATTTTAATCTATTTAGATTTTAATTTATAAATAGTAGTTATAACCCATAAATGTATTTTATAAATGCATAAAAATAAAAAATTTAATTCTAAAAATATTATCCGAAATATAATTGACCCATGGGCTGGTTATAAACATATAACAGGAATTAAAGAGAGCAAATCATCACTACTAAAAAATTATTCTAAAATAAATAATTTACCGCTTCCTCCAGTAATAAGCTTTAAAAAAAAATCAGAAGTTATTGCAATTGGCGTATCAACATTTTTAAAATTACCATTAGAATTACAAAAAAAAACGCATGTTGTTTTCAGACCAACAGATTTGATTAGAAACGCAAAGACTTCATTGGGTCTTATAAGTAATTCTACACTTGATTTAAAAATTTATAACAATGTTTACAAAAGTATTAAAAATAGAAGTAATAACAACTTCAGTTATATAGAAAAAATTTTAAAACAAATTACGCCAAAAGTATTGGTTATTTCCTCAACAATAGATCCTGTACAAAGATTGTGGGTTTATTGGGCAAACAAACTTTCAATAAAAATTATTTGTTTTCAACACGGGGTTTTTTCATCATTAAGCTCACCTTTAGTTTTAGAAAGAAATATAGTAGATTTCTACTTTGCTCTTTGCAAAGAGCAATCAAATGTAATTCAAAAAATAATTCCAAAAAAAAAACATTTTTATCTTTTTTCAAAAAGTAAGTTTAAATTTAGTTTTTTAAAGTCAAAAAAAATCAACATTTGTCTAATCGGCACTGATCATGAAAGATATGGGAAAAAAGGTAAAAAAAATAAAAAAGAGGTTTTAAAAATTTATAGAGAGCTTATAAATATTCTAAATTCAAAAAATAAAACAAATTTTAATTTTTTTTATAAAAAACATCCATCAGAATATTGGTCAAGCAATATAGATCAAATTGCAAGTATGATTAATAGTAAAAATATTGATAAAATTGATGTTTTTTTCGGTGTAGCGTCAACAAAACTTTTAAATATTTCATTTAATAGACAATGTGCTATCCAGATATCATCAAAAAATTTCATGCAAGATAATTATGAAAAATACGGATTTTGTAAAACTATTGATTTAAATTATATTAAAAAGAATGGATTCAATTTGTTTGATAATAAGCAAGTTTATCTACCTTGTCTAAAAAGAAATAATATCAGTAAGATTTTATTTAAAATTTTAAATTCCAAAATAAAAAAAAATAAAAAAAACTTTCATTAATGAAATTAGAAATTTCGACAAAAAGTTTTTCAAATTATATTTTAATATTTTTTTTTATATTTCTTATACCAATTCAAGAATGGCCTGATACTAGCACCCACTTTGAAAGATATGAATTTTACAGTGCTTATTTGATTAACTTTGCTAATTTTTTCAATATTTCGCTTCCACAGTTTATATCCAATAATAATTTTAGTTTTTTCTCTGACACTTATATATATTTTGGTCAAGAAGACGAAATTATTCTTAACTTTGCAAAACTCTTTTTTATTATTCCAATTTTTTATTTTATAAATAAATTTTCAATAATTTTAAGTAAAAAACCAATTGAATTTGCGCCGCCGTACATATTTGCTCTTTTAGCAGCATCATTGGAGCCTTTTGCAATTGCAATTTCTACTATTGGTTACTTATTATTAATTTCAAAAAGAACTTTACTAGCACTAATAATTAGTTTTGCTGCAACATTGATAGATCGATCAATGGTTCCAACACTTGTTTCTTTAATTTTATACTCAATTTACTTAACTTATGGATTAAAAATTTTATTTAGGAGTACGTTTTACATATTAGCTATAATAATATTAATTTTATATTTATTAAACTTTTTTCCATCATCACCTTTTTCTTCGATATTAGGATATTATGGTGTTACCAGTTCTGATTTAGAATATAACTTAAGGTTTGGAGATAACAATTACTTTGCACTTTTGACATCTTTATCTGGACTTTATGGCTGGATGTCTCTTAGACCGTCTCCGTGGTTTATATATTATCCTCTACTTTTATTTTTATTTTTAATAGGCTTTATAAAAAATGAGAGAAGCGAAAAAATTAAACTAATTTGCTTTCTTGCACCTATCATGATCGTTTTGTATTTTCTACCTCCACTCAGTCAAGCAAGATATTATCCTATTTTAATTTTGTTATATTGGGAAAATATTATGATTGGTATCAAAAGCATCTTCAAAAAAGATGATGCGATTTTATTATTAATTATGCTTATGACATTAATTGGATTAATTTTACCAAAATTTTCTTAAATTTATATTTTAAAATAAAAAATTTACATTACAAAATAATCATCTTGTTATTTTTGTGGATTAATTTATTCTAAATAAAATTCAAATTTTAAATGACATTATTAATAACCGGTGGAGCTGGATTCATTGGCTCAAATTTTATTATAGATTGGTTTAAAAATTATTCCGAAAATATTGTTAACATAGATAAACTAACTTACGCAGGGAATTTAGAAAATTTATTATCTGTTAATAACAAAAATTATAAGTTTGAACATGGTGATATTTCAGATGCTAATTTTATTAAAAAAATTTTAAATAAATATAGTCCTAGAGTAATAATTAATTTTGCAGCTGAGAGTCATGTGGATAGATCTATTTTACAACCATCAAACTTTGTTAATACAAATGTATTAGGAACATTTAACTTATTAGAATCAACTAGATTTTATTGGAACAAACTTGAAAAAAGTAAAAAAAGAAAATTTCGTTTCATACATATAAGTACAGACGAGGTTTACGGCGATTTGTCAAGAAATGAAAAGCCATTTTCTGAAACAAGCAAGATAAAGCCAAATAGTCCGTATTCCGCTTCTAAAGCTGCAAGCGATCATTTTGTTCAGGCCTGGAATAATACCTACGGTTTACCTGTTATAACTGCTAACTGCTCAAATAATTATGGTCCATTTCAATTTCCTGAGAAATTAATTCCATTACTTGTTGTAAATGCTCTTTCAGGAAATTTCTTGCCTATTTATGGCGATGGAAAACAAATACGAGATTGGCTATTTGTTAAAGATCATTGTCTTGCGATTCGACTTTTAATTAAAAAAGGTAAAGTAGGAGAAGTATATAATATTGGCGGTGGAAATGAAAAAACAAATCTTGAAGTAGCGAATGATATTTGTACAATTTTGAACGAATTAAGTCCAAGAGTTGATGGTAAAAGTTATGAAACATTAATTAAGTTTGTAAAAGATAGACCAGGTCATGATAGACGATATGCTATTAATTCAAAAAAAATTAAAACAGAGTTGAATTGGAGACCAAGAGAAAATTTTCAAACTGGACTAAAAAAAACAATTAAATGGTATTTAAATAATATTGATTGGGTTAAAAATATTCAAACTGGTGAATACCGAAAGTGGATAAAAAAACAGTATGGTACAAATCGGTGAAAATTCTTTTGATAGGTAAGAATGGTCAATTAGGATTTGAAATACATAAATTATTATTAAAATTTAAAAATTTTTTAGCTGTTGGTAGAGACGAACTAGATCTAGCTGATAAAAAAAAAATTAGAAGACTAATCCAAAGTTACAAACCAAATATAATTATTAATGCTGCCGCTTTTACCGAAGTTGATAATGCAGAGACAAAAAAAAAAATTTCTCTAGCAATCAATCAATATGCACCAAAAATAATAGCAGAGGAATCGGACAAACTAAGTTCTTTATTTATACATTTTTCATCAGATTATGTTTTTGATGGAAATAAAAAATCACCATATAATGAAAATGATATTACAAATCCATTGAATTTTTATGGTTTTTCTAAACTTGGTGGTGAGCTTGCCGTTAAGACACATTGTAAAAAATATATTATATTAAGGACTAGCTGGGTTGTTGGAAACCATGGAAAAAACTTTATTAAAAAAATATTAGACATTGCATCAAAGAATGATACTCTTAAAGTTGTGTCTGATCAGTTTGGAGCACCTACCTCTACAAAGTTTCTAGCAAAAATAACTATTAAATTGATACAAAGATATAATGCAAAAAAAAAACTACACTACGGTTTGTACCATGCATCTGCATTAGGTTCTATAAGCTGGTTTGACCTTGCATATTATATAATTAAATACTGCAAAATAAAAAATAAAATGAAAATTAAATTACCTTTAAAAAATATAATTCCAATATTAAGTTCAGAATTTAAAACATTAGCAGAGAGACCAAAGTACTCAGTTTTAGATAATACCAAACTTAAAAAAAAATTCAAATTTCGCCAAACAACTTGGAAAAATGAAATCAATAAAATACTTAATGACATATAATATGAAAAATCAACGTAAAGGAATTATTTTAGCAGGTGGATCTGGTACCAGACTTTATCCCATAACTGAAGTAGTTAGTAAACAGCTTATGCCTATTTATGACAAACCTATGATTTATTATCCTCTAAGTATTCTAATGTTGAGTGATATTCGAGAAGTTTTAATAATTAGTACGCCATCAGATACTCCTAAGTTTAAACAATTATTAGGTGATGGAAAAAAATGGGGAATGGAAATTAGATATGCGATACAGCAAAATCCAGAGGGCATAGCACAAGCTTTTATAATAGGTAAAAATTTTATAAATAATAATCCTTGTGCATTAATTTTAGGTGATAATATTTTTTATGGAGATGGATTATCTAATCAACTTAAAAATTCCAATAAAAATATCGAAAATGCAACAATTTTTGGTTATAAGGTTTCAGAGCCATGGAAATATGGTGTTATAGAGTTTAATAATAAAAACAGAATCATAAGCATAAATGAAAAGCCCTTAAGGCCAAAAAGTAATTATGCGGTTACTGGCCTTTATTTTTACGATAACCAAGTATGTGATATTGCCAAAGAAATTAAACCATCTAAGAGGGGAGAATTAGAAATAACTGATGTGAACAAAGTTTACCTTAAAAAAAAAAAATTAAATTTAGAAATACTAGGTAGAGGTTGTGCATGGCTGGATACTGGTTCTTTTGATAATATGTTAGAAGCATCTAGTTTTGTGGCCACTCTCCAAAAAAGACAAGGATACCACATAGCGTGCCCTGAGGAAATTTCATTTAAAAAAAAATGGATCAATAAATCTCAATTAGTAAAATTGGCAAAAAAACTACAAAAAAACTCTTACGGACAATATTTACTTAGCCTCATTTAGTGAATTTAATATGACGTACGAAGTGTTTAAAACAAAACTACCAGAAGTTTTAATATTAACCCCAAAAATATTTAAAGATACTCGTGGATATTTTTTTGAAAGTTTTAATCAAAAAAAATTTAACAAAGCCACAGATCTTAAAGTGAAATTTGTTCAAGATAATAGAAGCAAAAGTAAAAAAAATGTCCTAAGAGGTTTACATTATCAGATATTTAAACCACAGGGAAAATTGATAAGTGTTACTTATGGAAAAATTTTTGACGTGGTAGTAGATATTAGAGAAAATTCAAGAACTTTTGGAAAGTGGATAGGCGTAATTATTTCTGACAAAAATAAAAAACAATTATGGGTTCCCAAGGGATTTGCTCATGGATTTGTTGCAATAAGTGAAACGGCTGAATTACTTTACAAAACAACAGAATACTGGCACCCAAATTATGAAAAATGTATAATATGGAATGATAAGGACTTAAAAATAAAATGGCCAATTAAAAATCCAATAATTTCTCCAAAGGACAAATTAGGAAAAAATTTTAAAAATGCAAAAGTATTTAAATGAAAAAAGTTTAAAAAAATTTAATTCTAAAGTTGCTGTTCTTCTTGCAGCACATAATGGTTTAGAATATATAGAAAAACAAATTTTATCTATAAAAAAACAAAAAGATGTTTTTGTAAAAATTTTTATAAGTGTTGATAAATCAGCTGATGGTACATATGAGTGGTGTAAATTATTTGAAAAAAAAAATAGTTATCTTGAGGTACTCCCTTATGGTGAGTACTTTGGTGGTGCTGCAAAAAATTTTTTTAGACTAATTAAAGATGTAAATTTTGAGGAATTTGACTATGTAGCTCTTTCTGATCAAGATGATTTATGGATGGATAATAAACTTTCTTATGCATTAAAGAAAATTTGGGAGCTAAATTGCGATGCTGTTTCTTCAGATGTTTTAGCTTTCTGGAAAAATGGAAATGAAAATTTAGTCAAAAAATCATGGCCTCAAAAAAAGTATGATTTTTTATTCGAGTCAGCCGGACCTGGTTGCACTTATGTTTTTAAGAGCTCTAAACTTCTCCTTTTTAAAAATTTTATGATTTCTAATTGGAATCAAATAAACAAAATTTCATTACATGATTGGATAATTTATGCATACTTTAGATCTAAAAAATTTATATGGCACATAGATGCTGTACCACTAATAAAATATAGACAACATGAAAATAACGATACGGGCGCAAATTATGGATTAAGGGCTTACTTAAAAAGAATATTTTTGATAAAAAATAATTGGTATCGAAACGAAGTTACAAAAATTTGTGATTTAGTGGAATTCAAAATGAAAATTAATTATTTTTTCAGAATTAAAAATTTTTGGCAATTAAGAAGAAGACCAAGAGACACTATTGTAATATTGCTCATATCTATATTCTGTCTTTACTAATGAGGATATTAATCACTGGTTCATCTGGATTTATAGGAAAAGCTTTAAAATACGAATTAATTAAGCAAAGTTTTTTTTTAAGAATTATTTATAGAGATAAAAAAAAAATTCCAGAAACTTTTAACGAAAAAATACAAAATATTTATCTTCAAGATATATATGAAACAAAGAATTGGTCAGAAGTTTTGGATGGCATAGACTGCATAGTTCATTGTGCTGGACGTGCTCATATTCAAGAAAAAGAGGATAAATACTCTTTAGAAGCCTATCGAAAAGTTAATGTTGGTTTGACAAAAAAAATTGCAGAGGAATCAAAAAAAGCAAATGTAAAACGTTTCATATATTTAAGTTCGATTGGCGTTAATGGTACTTCAACAGAAACTTCCAAACCATTTAAATATTCAGACAAACCAAACCCAACCGAAAATTATTCAATTTCAAAACTTGAAGGGGAAAATGCTTTATTTAAAATTTCAAAAGATACTGGACTAGAAATTGTTGTAATAAGGGCGCCATTAGTATACGGCCCTGGGGTAAAGGGTAATTTTTACCGGTTATTACAAATTATTGATAAAGGTGTTCCACTACCATTTGGAAAAATACAAAATAGTCGTTCTATCCTAGCGATAGAAAATTTAATTGATTTAATAATTTGTTGTATTAAACATCCAAAAGCTCCAGGAAACATATTTTTAGCATCAGACAAAGACAGTATATCGACGGTTGATTTAATAAAAAAATTATCAAAAGAAATGAACAAACCTGACAAATTATTCAATGTACCAATAAGTGTATTAAAACTTTTTTTTTATATCATAGGAAAGTCAAAAGATTTAAAAAAATTAAGCTCATCTTTAGTAATGAATAATAATACAGGGAAAATTTTAAATTGGTTCCCTCAATCAAATATTGATAAGACAGTAGGTAGTGTTGTAAGATGGTATCTTTCAAATAAATGATAAGAATTTTTGATATTCTTTTTTCTTTTTTAGGTCTTTTATTTCTTACACCTTTACTGATTATAATAACAATTTTAACTGCAATGGACACAGGATCCCCCTTTTTCTTTCAAGAGCGAGTTGGCAAAGATCTAAAAAAATTTATGCTTTTAAAATTTCGTACTATGAAAATTTTAACACCCTCAGTGGCGACACATCTAGTAAATAAAGACTCAGTAACAAAAATAGGTAAAATTTTAAGACTTTTTAAATTTGATGAATTGTTACAACTATGGAATGTTCTAAAAGGAGATATGAGCATTGTCGGACCCAGACCTTGTCTAATAAACCAAATCAAACTTATAAATGAACGAAAAAAAAGAGGTGTGTTTAATGTGAAGCCCGGAATAACTGGCTTAGCTCAAATTCAAGGTATTAACATGTCTTCTCCAAAGTTTCTTTCAGAGACCGATTTAAAAATGATAGAACATATGAATTATTGGAGATATTTTTATTATATTTTTAAAACTTTTTTAATGATAATTAGATTAGATAAAAATGATTGAAAACTTTCAAACTTTTACCAACTCAATATTAGCTTTACCAAGATACGCTAAGAGAACTATTGCTCTTATAAGTGATATAACTTTCTGTGTTATTAGTCTTTGGATTGCATTTTATTTGAGATTAGATCAATTTGTGTCTTTAAGGGACAACGCGCTATGGGCAGCCTTTTTCGCAGTTGGTTTCTCCATACCAATTTTTTGGCTTTTCGGATTTTATAAAACTATGTTTCGATATTCTGGTAAGTCTACATTAGTAACAATATCATTTGCTGTACTGATTTATGGTTTTTTGTACTTTACTTTAATAACAACATACAGCTTTCAAGGTGTGCCTAGATCTATTGGATTACTTCAACCTATTGTTTTGTTCTTCTTGGTAGCCGGATCAAGATTGGCTGCTAGGTATTTTTTAGGTGGAATTTATCAAAATAAAGCAAAAAAGTTATCCTCGTCTAAAGTAATAATTTATGGAGCTGGGAGCGCTGGTCGACAACTGCTTTCGGCAATAGATAATAGTTATGAGATGAAAGTGGTTGGATTTATTGATGATGATGAATTGTTACATGGTCAGGTTTTGCAGGGACAAACAATTTATCCTCCTCAAGATTTAAGTGACCTTATTTCCTCAAAGGAGGTAACGCATGTTTTATTAGCTTTGCCCTCAGTGAGCAGAGCTAAAAGAATGGAAATATTAAAAAAAATAAGCAAATATAAAATCATTGTTCACACACTTCCAAGTGTCTCTGATTTAGTAAAAGGAAGAGTTGCAGTATCTGATATAAAAGAATTAGAGATTGAAGATATACTTGGTAGAAATTCAGTCCAACCAAATTACAAACTATTAACTAAAAACATCGATTCCAAAACCGTTTTAGTCACTGGTGCTGGAGGATCAATTGGGTCTGAGTTATGTAGGCAAATCATTAGACTTAATCCAAAAAAAATTATTCTTTTAGAATTAAGCGAGTATGGTCTTTATCAGATTTATTCGGAACTCAATGAATCTCTTGCAAAAAATAAAAGCTTGAATAAATTAGATATTGTTCCAATTTTAGCCTCTATACAAGATAGTAATAGATTACAAGATGTAATATCAAGCTTTAAACCTGAAACTATTTATCATGCGGCTGCGTACAAACATGTTTCACTAGTTGAAGAAAATATTTTCGAAGGAATAAAAAATAATGTATTTGGTACTCTAACCACTGCTCAAATTGCAATAGCTAATGATGTAAAAGATTTTGTTTTAATATCTAGTGACAAAGCTGTAAGACCAACAAATATCATGGGCGCTACAAAACGTCTTTCTGAGTTATGTTTACAAGCATTATTTAATGATTCAAAAAATAAAAATACAAAACTTTGTATGGTCCGTTTTGGAAATGTCTTAGATTCATCAGGATCTGTAATTCCAAAATTTAAAAAACAAATTAGAGATGGTGGACCAATAACTCTTACTCATCCAGAAGTAACAAGATATTTCATGACAATACCTGAAGCAGCTCAATTAGTTTTACAAGCTGGAGCAATGTCAAAAGGCTCAGATGTATTTGTTTTAGACATGGGTGAACCTGTAAAAATTAAAGATTTGATAAAAAAAATCGTAACGTTATCTGGATTGACTATTAAAGATGAAAAAAACCCTGATGGTGATATAAAAATTACTATAATTGGTTTAAGCCCTGGGGAAAAACTATACGAAGAACTACTTATCGGAGATGATCCAGAGCCAACAGATCATCCAAAAATTAGCAAAGCAAGAGACCCATTCCTGCCATGGAAAGAATTAGAGCAAGAAATAAATAAAATTAAAAAATTTATAAATGAAGGTAAACTAGTTGATATTCTAGAGTCTTTAAAATTTTTAATCAAAGGGTATCAACCAAGTTCCCAGATACTTGACAAAATATATGTTCAAAAAAACAAAAATTTTCAAAATAAAAATTATGAGGAAAAAAACCTTAACTTAAATAATTTAGATGAAAATAATGAAAATAAAGTAGTAAATATAGAAAGAATAAAACAAAAATAAATATTTTCTATTAATAAGAAACTTTACAATTAACAATTAAATTGTTATTAGAAGCTGCCTGGTAATTATTGCGAAAGTGTAATACCCGATCCCATTCCGAACTCGGAAGTCAAGCCTTTCTGCGCCAATGGTACTTTGTCTTAAGACATGGAAGAGTAGGACATTGCCAGGCT
>MDTE01202657.1_pt1 | contig 39796 bp, 24 predicted proteins | sample 811231 | NCBI WGS metagenome assembly MDTE01 (sample SAMN05326651, study PRJNA326480) | marine metagenome | isolation source: seawater | place: Indian Ocean: Red Sea | collected 2010
AAGCCCGACGCCAAGCCCGACGCCAAGCCAGACGCCAAGCCCGAATGAGCCAGCGAGCTGATTCCATCTAGGCCATGGCAACGGCCACCCCTAGAATGCGGCCATGCGTGTCGCTTCACGAGTTCCTGCAAATTGGCGATCCCGGCTGCCTGTCACCGTCACATTTGCGTTGTGCCTCTTGCCGTCGCTCGCCTCCGCACAAAACAGCAACCGGCTCGCTCTTTTCCGCCAGCAGCACCAGAAGCTCAGGTCCGAACACCTCGCCGCCCTCGACCGGATCGCCACGTTTTGTCGGTCCCAACAGCTCGAGGACGGCACCCGGGCCGTCGACGCCGCGCGACGTCTGACCGAGCAGACTGGCATTCTCGCGCTCGCGTTGCCCGACGAGGTGACTCCGGAACTGTCACCCGACCTGCCGGCCAATCAACGGCAGTGGCGCAGCCAACTGCGTACCCAGAAGAAACGCCACGCGCAGTCCCTGTTCCTGCTCAGCCGCCGAGTGCTCAAGGCCGGGTTCACCAGTATGGCCTTTGAGCTGGTGCGTGAGACTGTGGCCAACGACACCGACTCCACCACGGCCCGAAGACTGTTGGGATTCGTTCGCTTCGGCAATCGCTGGGTCACCCCGTTCGCTTCTCAGCAATTACGCCGAAAGCACGTGTGGCACGATCGCTTCGGATGGCTGCCGGCAACACATGTCGAGCGCTACGAAAGCGGGCAACGGTACTTCAAGCGCAAGTGGGTGGCAGCCGACCGCGAAGCCGAACTCCGCCGGGACTTCAGGAATGCCTGGGAAATCCGGACCGATCATTATCTCGTCCGTACCAATCACAGCCTCGAGGAAGGCGTGCAGTTGGCCAACAGCCTCGAACGCTTCCACCGGTTCTTTCACGCCAGTTTCGCCGGGTTCTTCAAGACGCCCGAACAGATCAGGCGGCTCTTCGACGGCACCCATCGGGTCAGCGGCCGTACCGCCTCAAGGCTCACGCGACCCCATGTCGTGCACTACTATCGGGATCGCGAAGAATACCGGCGCATGTTGAGACGCCGGATCCCGCAGATCGACATCACCAACGGGCTGTACATGCCCGAGGATCGGATCGCTCACTTCTTTTACGGGCCGATCGCCGACGCGGAATTCCCGCGAGCAACACTGTTCCACGAAGCGACGCACCAGTTGCTTTACGAGAGCCAGTCTCGGGCCCGTCCGATCGCCAGGGACCAGGATTTCTGGATCGTGGAGGGATTCGCCTGCTACATGGAGTCCTTTCAACCTGGCCGTCTCGGCGAGTCCAGCGACAGGATTGGCAGTCCGCGTTACGTGCGATTTCACTGGGCCAGGCACCGGGTGCTCGAAGAGAACTACTACATTCCACTCAGAAAGTTCGCCTCGATGGGCATGCGGGCGTTTCAGAACGACCCGAACATCACACGGAATTACTCGCAGGCGTCAGGGCTTGCGCATTTCCTGATGCACCACGATGGCGGCAGATACCGGGATGCCCTGATCGAGCACCTCGTCCAGATCTACTCACCCGGTCGTCGGCTCACGATCCAATCCCTGGCTCAACTCACCGGGGTCGATCACGCCACACTCGACCGGCAGTACCGGGACTACCTGGCGCGTCAGCAATCGTCGCTTTCGGATACCAATGCCCGCACACCTCGCCAATAGAGGTCCGCGCCGGTCGTACGAGTTTCCACGCAGACCAAGTCGGCCGTGTCGGGCACCTCGGGACGCCCGACCCCGGCGGCCACGCCGACGGCGGCCTTGCCGCCAAGCAGCTTCGGTGCCAGGAAGACGTGGGCTTCGTCGACCCAGTCGCCATCCACCAGGCCGCCCAGGACGCCTCCGCCACCCTCGACCAGCACGTTGGTCCACTTTCTGAGACCGAACATGTCCCACATCGCCTCCAGGTCAATCCGCCCCGTATCGCCACCGTCAGGCGAATCGGCCACCATCACGACTTCAACACCGCGAGTCATCAGCCTCGTCACGTTGTCCGGATCAGCTGACGTCGAACAAACCACCATCACCGGAACATCTGCGGCGGTCTGGACCAGTTGCGTGTCGTCCGACAGCCTGGCGCGGGAGTCCAGCACAACTCGTGTCGCGGCTCTCGGACCGGGTGGACGAGCAGTGAGCATCGGGTCGTCAGCGACCACCGTACCGATGCCGACCACAATGGCATCCACACGGCCACGCAGTTCATGGACCAGGGCACGAGACTCGTCACCTGAGATCCACTGAGAATGACCGGTCCGCGAGGCGATCCGCCCGTCGAGCGTCATGGCCCACTTGGCCTGCACCCATGGTCTCCCCGTCTTCAGATGGTGCAGGAACGGTGCGTTGAGTTGCCTCACCACCTCAGCACAAACCCCCACCTCGACCTCGATGCCAGCATCACGGAGTCGAGCGAGACCGGCGCCCGAGGCGTGCGGCGACGGATCCTTGATTCCGACAACAACTCTCGAGATGCCGGCCGCGATCACCGCATCCACGCACGGGGGGGTCTGTCCGTGGTGGCAGCATGGTTCGAGTGTCACGACCAGCGTCGCGTCCCGGGCCGAGGCCCCGGCTGCGGCGAGTGCATTGACCTCGGCGTGGGCTTCGCCAAAAGACATGTGGCACCCTGCGCCGAGCATCCGACCGTCGCGATCCACGACGACGGCTCCCACGGCGGGGTTGGGTTCCACGTATCCGATACGGGTCGTGGCCAGCGCCGCGGCGTGCTTCATCGCCTCTTCGATGGACGGAAACAGCTCGGTCATGCGTCTTCTCGTGACCAACTCCCGGCCCACGTGAACACGGGGAGGGCAATTAGCTCTGGCCCGGCAGCCAGAGTTTTTTTTCGCCGTCGCCACTGTCATCACCGGCGGCGTCACTCGCAGCCGGATCTCCGGGCGTCCACACACCACCTGCCGTCACGCTCCCTCCATCGGACGCCCACGGCGGATCGATGCCCACCGCGTCCACCAGAGCCTGCAATTCGTCCTTCAACTGCGGCAGCTTGTTGCCGTACACGGTCCACAGCCGGCCCAGGAGTGTTCTCAGAGCTGGATCCTCGGGATCCTGCAGCCGCATGGTCAACTCCCGCATCTCCAACTGCAGGGTCCGCTCGAATTCACCCTCCAACCCCTCGGACGCAGCCTTTGCACGTTCGATCCACTCGAACGCCGCGTCTCGCTCGTGACGAACCTCGCACAGGTCGGCCAGCGTCACCACCGCCTTCAGGTAATCCTCACCCTGCTGCAGTTCCTCGCGGCCTGTGTATTCAGTGAGGATTCCGAAGAGCAACGCCCCGTGCCGCACCAGCAGTGCCCGGTTGAGCAGCATGACGAGGTGTTCGTTTCCGAGTGACGACGGCACGATTCTCAACAGGTCGGAAATCGACATCATCGCCAGGTGATCTTCCGATTCCACGACCACAGCGTTCGGCTCGGGCACACCAAGCGACTCGCGAATCGCCGACGCATCGATCGTCAGCATGTTCTGCTCGCAACGGGCCTCGAGCACGCGTACCGCGCCACCCAGCGCGGCCTGCAGGTCCGTCTGTCCCCTGGCAGCATTCGGCGTCTGGCCACCCAGCGAGTCCAACTCGGTCTCAGGCCAGATCTCACTCACGAACCGGTCGACGAACTCCCGATGCAGGCGACGCTTGACCGCTTCGGATGTGCTGGGCTCAAAATGCCACGTTGTGTACAGCGCTTCGAATTCGGCGGGCACGAGATCGATCGTCTCGTCCTCGGCGTCCTCGCCGGTCGCCTCCTTGAGCTCACCACCCACCTCGCGGAGGGCCGACTCCGCCGACGTGAGTTCATCCCCGTCTTTGGCGACGAGATCCAAAGAGGCCGGTGCATCTTCGCTGGCGTCCTGGACCATCAGTCGTGCCACTACGCGAGGCACGGTCTCAAGCGTCAGGCTCTCGGCCTCGGACGCTGCAACCACCTCACGATCGACCAGGTGGTACATGCCCACGGGAGAGCCGTCTTCCCTCGCCGTGGGGTCGTCCACCCGGACAAACCGATCCGTGGCATCCAGGTCGGTCAGCCACTTCGAGACGTTTTCGATTTCAAAGCGGCGATCCACCATCTTGACGGCATCGTCACGCTCACCCAGCACCAGGAGTTGAGCCAGCGCCTGGCACTCAATCGCTTTATCCGGATCCTCGGCGAGGTCGGCAGCTTGGACGAAGGCGAGGGCGGCGGCCCGAGACTGCCCGGACCACGCCAGGCAGAGAGCCTGGTTGTATCTCAGGCCGTGTTCATCCGTTGTGTCATCTGCGAGGCGACCATAGCGTTCGGCCGCCTCGCCCCAGCATCCACAACCTGCGACCGCCTGGGGTTCTTCCCCTCCGGCGTCATCGAGCGTGTAAACACTGCGGATCAGGAAAGGAATCTCCCGCGTGCCGTCAAACTCAGCCAGCCTGACAAAGATCGCCTCCTGCTGATCCGGGCGCATCGCCAATTGCAATGCCAGAACGAGGTGCTGTCTCGAGGCCATCAGCCGTCCCTGCATCCGCATCCAGGCGGCGATGCCCATCGCCAGGTTGCCGGCCATGTCGGGACGCACTGCCGCACAACGACGCAATGCCCGCTCGATGTCGTCTCGTGCCTCGTCGTAACCCAGTTCCGACAGGCGGATCATGGCAATCAACGCCAGGGCAAAACCATGCTCTGGATCGGCCGCCACAACGGAAGCCAGTTCCTTGTGGGCGGCTTCGAGATCACCGGCGTCAAAAAAGAGTCCACCGCGAGTCGTCTTGACCCAGGTATTGTCCGGGTGCTTCGCCGCGAGATCCTCCAGGGCGTTTTGCGCCATCCGGGGCTGGTTGTTTTCCTGGAACTTCAGCACACGTTCCATGTCGTCTGCCAGATCACGACAGCAGAACTTCAACTTTTTGCCGCTGCCGCAAGGGCACGGGTCATAGAGATCCAGGGGCATGGGAGATCCGCGCTAGTGAATACCAGATGGCGAGCCCTCGATGGTAGCAGGGGCGTCGCGGTTTTTCAGCGAGCCGGCCAATGGCTGAATCGATGCCGGCGGATCGTCTCGACGACGGCCCGAGGACTCCCCTGGTGGTCGAGCAGACCCGATGTTGGAAACTGCGGAGTCCACGAGTCATCAAGATGCGGCCAGGTGATGCTGGCCACGCTCTGCTTCGCCAACAGCAACGGCATGACCGCATCGACCCACTCGGACTGAAGCATCTCTGTCCACTCCGAGTTCATCGAGGACTCATCCGTCCCGCTTCCGGGATGCTGATCGGCAGCATCCGGTCGTACAAATCGACCGCCGGAATCCTGGCCTCCAGACGACGGTGCTGCCATCGTGACGTGCAACGGCAGACCGAGCGTGCTCCAGATGTCGAGCAACCGCGAAAGATCCAGGAGGTCACGACGACCGGGGTCCGACTGTGCAAAACCGGCCGTGAGCTCCAGGGCGACGCCTGTCACTCCCGGAGCACTCCGAACCAGTCCATCGATGAACTGCAGAGGACTCAGCACGTGATTCCCGGACGACTGGTAACTGCCCCAGGGCTGCTCGATCCGCACCAGCAGTTGTTCCACATCTCCCACCTCCCGCACGACCTGCGCCGCCCTGGAGAGCAATGCCAGTCGCCCTTCCTCGGGCAAGCCCAACGCGCCACCTGTGTTGACCCGAGACGCGAGTTCCCAGGTCCTGACCCGGCCCACGTAACGGCTCACCACCGTCTCAGTAAAGTCACACACAAAACTCTGAAGATTGTCCGCGTCCTGGATCCAGGCATCGAGCCAACCGGGGAGTCCATTCGGCCCGAAATCGAGCAAAGGGCCACCGTGTACCACGAGATTCTGATCGAGCGCCCAGTCGACCAGCCCATCCGCCTCGTCCCACGTTGGTTCACCCTGGTTGGCTTCGATTCGGCGCCAGTCCAGCGGAATCGTCACGGCGTTAAAAACGCCCGCCGGCAGTGCATCCCATGGAGGAGGCACGGAACCAGTCAGACCGCATCCCAACATCGCTGGAAATCGATCCGATCGTCGACTGCGAACCTGGAGCCGCTGCCGGATGTACTCCCGGGCCAGGATCTGTGCCGCGTTGAGTGCGTGCACCAGGGCGGCCTCCGACAGCCGGCACGCCTCTTCCTCGTCATCCTGGACCGATGTCGCCCGGCCAAAAATCTGGTGCGCCTGACGACTCGCCTCGTCATAACCGCTGGGCACAACCATGCCGGCGATTTCCCATGCGGCAAGTTGGTTCCGCAGCTGTCCGATCCTGCCGCGTGCGAGTTCCAGCGGCAGCAGGTAGCTGTCTTCCTGTTCTCGGAGACTCGAGGTACTGACAAGTGTCCTGCCAAACCCCAGTACCGGCCAGGCCACATTCAATCGTCCGCTGTCTGCGCTGGCACGCCGGCACACCAGAAGATCGCCATCACGATCCACGTCGGTCGGAAACACCCTCCCGTCGAAACCGCTCATGAAAGCCCGCTCGGCCTCGGGCCAACTCGCGAGGAATCCGGGCGGTGACACCCGGAACCGCATCACGCCCATGACTGATCCTCAGGCCAGTGACCGATGTGCGTCCCGCCGGATGCCCGTCGCCCGGCCTGGAACCACGGTGTAGTCTACACCCGCCTCGGGTGCGATGTCCAAGAGAGGATCAATGGTCAGGTGGACGTCCCTTGCAGCCGCTCGAGCATCACGACCAAGGACGGCGTCGAGAATTCGGCTGCATTGTGGCCCATCGAGGTTGAAACCACTCCTGTTTCCGATCACCGCATGATCTTCACAGCCGCTGCCTGCCTATGCCGGGAGCACCTATGGTCAAATTGCCGATTGCAAGCGCACGTGACCGGGAGCATAATGGCTGCGAAGTGTTCGGCAGGAGGGCTGATCAACCGGAGTTGGTCTTCCCCGATAGAGGGCCGTTTTCCAGCGTCGAGGCGAATGATGGACACTCCCGTCCCCGACAATCCGGTTTCTGATTCCCAGGGTGACCGACCACGGGTGGCCGACGAGGACGCTGGATTGGACGAGACCTTCACGCCCGATAACGGCGACACTGGCGATCTGGCCAAACTGACTGATGGCCAGGATTCGGCAAAATCCGCTGACGGGAAAGCCGGGAAGTCGAGCGCCGGATCGCGTAAGCAGAAAGCCTCCGAGCTCGGAGACTTCAAGCTGGTCAAGAAGCTGGGCGAAGGGGGGATGGGCGAGGTCTACCTGGCACGCCAGCAGGGGCTCGACCGCATGGTGGCCGTCAAGGTGCTCTCCAAGCAGCTGGGCAAAAAACAGACATTTGTCGAGAGGTTTTTCCGCGAAGCACGAGCGATGGCTCGGCTCGACCACCCCAATGTGCTGAAAGTCTTTGCTGTCGAAACCGACAAGGGGCGACACTACGTCGCGATCGAGTTTGTCGATGGCCAGAGCATGCAGGACTGGGTGGACCAGTTGGGCCACTTGTCAGTGGCTGACGCCGTGAATGTCACAATACGCTGCGCAGAAGCTCTGCAGCACGCCCATGACGAGGGGCTGGTTCACCGGGACATCAAGCCCGACAACGTTCTGGTCACCAGCAACGGCATCGTCAAGGTCGCCGACTTCGGGCTCGCCAAAGCAGCCGATGAAGATGTGTCGATGACCCAGAGCGGAACCGGGATGGGAACTCCGCTTTACATGGCCCCCGAACAGGCCCGGAACGCCAAGTTCGTCGATCTACGAGCTGACATCTACGCCCTCGGCTGCAGTCTCTACCACTTCCTGACGGGTCAACTTCCCTTCAACGGTGACAGCGCGCTCGAGCTGATCATGGCCAAGGAGAAGGGACTGTTCACATCGGCCCGCAAACTCAACAGCAGTATCCCTGACCGCCTCGACCTCCTGATCGATCGGATGATCGCCAAGGACCCCGACCATCGATACGCCAACTGTGGTGATTTGTTGAGAGATCTTGAGGCGCTGGGACTCGCCGGAAGCGGCCTGTCTTTCGCGTCCGGTGAGGTCACCGAATCACAGTCTGCCCCCGCAGCCAGGCCAGACGTCGCGAAGAAACCCAGTGTCGCTCCTGCTGGTTCTCTGCCCGCTGTCACGCTGCCGCCTCTCGATTCGGCCGCCGATGCCGCGTCGCAACGGGCCACCGCCTCAGATAACGACGACTGGTTCGTACAACACAAGAATGCCAAGGGACGCACCGTCGTCAGCCGGATGTCGACGTCGCGGATCCGCCAGGCCATCGAAGGGAAACTCCTGGACCTCAAGGCCAGGGCCAAGGTCGGCCAGGATGACTCGTTCATGCCCCTGGCGGAGTTTCCGGAGTTTGAACCGCTGATCAAGAAACGGATCTCCAAGGCACGATCCGGAAGCGGCACGGGGCTGAAGGACATCTACCAGAAACTCGACAAGCAGCACCAGAGACGCAAGAAATGGCGAACCATGAGTTTTTGGTTCCGCAGCGCCATGGGTTGGGTCTGGCTGACCGTTTTCCTGGCCTTCCTGGTCGCTGCCGGTCTTGCGATCTGGTGGCTCTTCGATGAGTCGTTCGGCCCGAAACTGCGAGAGTTGTTCAACTGGCGGTGACAATCGCTACATCCGGACAGATCCGCAACACGTCGTCCTCTCGCCCCACATTCCAACACCGGTCAGGTTGCCGGTTTTGCCGATGTTTCGGAAAGACACCGGGGCGGACGACAGCTGAACGAGCCTCCGCGGTGCACGCCATTTCATGGTCTCCTCGCCAGGCCGCTTCATGACTCCGCGCCTCGCCCTATCGCTAGCCGGTACGGTCGCCATGCTGGCTACCGGACTGTCGACGGAACTGGCCCGGGCGGGAGAGTTGCACCTGCAAGATGGGACCATCCTGCGTGGGACGATTCGCCCGCTCCAGTCACTGTCCCTGGCCTCACAACGCAATGCCGGTGAACTGACCACCTACCCGATCGTCGCTGCCTTTTCGCCGTTGCGACGGTATTTTGTGCCAACCCGCCGCGTCGCAGAACTCAACAACGACGCAGACCTGGACCGGTTCGAGACGTTTGAACTCTCGAAGCGCAAGGCACGGTTCTCGACGCAACTCCAGTCCCTGGGGATACCGATTGAGGTCGGAGAATGGGACGACTTCGGGCGCAGGCGTCTCGTCTTCCGGGTCAAAGACCGGCAGGTCCAGGTGTACCAGTGGGTGACCAAGTTGACTCCACACCAGGCCACCGTCGTGGCCCGGGGGTTTGGCTGGACGCACGGCATCGCCACGAATGCCATTTCTCCGGCCGTGATCGATCGCTGGTTACGACACGTCACCGACGACAACAAGCTGAACGACCGACTCGCCATCGCTCGCTTCTACCTCCAAGCCGGCTACTTCAAAAAGGCCCGGTCCGAGCTCGCAACCACACGCCGGCTGTTTCCTTCCGAGAGCGAGAAGATCACGAGCCTGCAGGCTCGACTCGATGAGCTGGTCGGACAGAAGATCCTCGACGAATTGCAACGGCGTCGTGCCAACGGTCAGCACCAGTTGTTCCGGACAGCTTTGACGTCGTTTCCTGTTGAGCAACTCAGCGCGACGATTCGCCGCCAGGTCCGGGAATTGATCAACGACGACCAGGAACAGACGGAGAAGCTGACCGCGGCCCGCAAACTGCTCGGTGAAGAACTCGCAGCGGTCACCGACACGCGGGTGCGAGAGTCCCTGCGGGATCTGGTTGATGAGATCAGCTCATGCGTCAACCATGAGTCCATAGGTCGCCTCGAGGCCTTTCTCAGGTTTTCGACCGATGCGACTCTGTCGCCGGAGGAGCGCATTGCGCTGGCTGGATCGGGTTGGCTGATCGGATCGGCCAACGCCGTGACCGTTGCCAGCGACGCGGTCGCGCTCTTCCAGGCCAGGGAATTGCTGCTGGCCGCGGTGCGAGCCGAACCGGCCAACGTGCCAGGACTGCTCTCTCAACTTGAATCGCTCGAAGGCATTTCTCCAAAGCGCGTCGCTTCGTTGATCCCATCCCTCCCCGCCATCAGGCCAACGGAAGATATCACCCCAGGGATGCCCGTGAGAATCAGCCGCGGCGAGGGAGAACTGGGTTACTGGGTTCTTCTGCCACCAGAATACAACCCCCACCACGCCTACCCCACTCTCGTGGTGCTGCACGACGCCGGAGGATCACCTCAGGCGAGCCTCGCCTGGTGGGCGGGGACCCCACAGAAACCGAGACCTGCACGGCAACGAGGCTACATCGTCGTCGCCCCCGAGGTGCCCGGCGTGGCGAGCCAGGCGAAGACCTCGGCCGGTGGTGCCCAGCAAATCGACCTGCAAATCGGACCACGCCTGCACCAGGCGATCCGTGACACGCTCGTGGACGCCCGCCTCCGGTTCCGTATCGACTCGGATCGTGTCTACCTCGCCGGCCACGGCCAGGGCGGCGACGCCGCGTTCGAGTTGGGAATGTGTCACCCCTCATGGTTCGCCGCCGTCGTGCCGATCGCCGGCAAGATGACCGAGTACTGTACCTACTACTGGAACAACGCCAGTGAATTGCCGTGGTACGTGATCAATGGAGAGTTGGACCGTGCACGAGTCGAGCACAATGCGTTTGGACTCAACCGGATGCTCCGGCACCGCTTCCCGATGATCTACTGTGAATACGGTGGGCGTGGCTACGAGTCCCACGCAGAAGAGCTCTTCGCGATCTTCGATTGGCTAGCCAGGCAGAACAGGTCCAAACCGCCCCGGGAATTTGAAGCCGGCACGCTCCGAGCCAGTGACAACCGTTTTCACTGGGTCCAGCTGCAGGGACTCCCATTGGGCGACTCACGCGGTCGCCGCACACGACCACTCCGCCTGACGGCGAAGATCACTACCGGCAATTCGATCCACGTCTCGTCGGCCGCCCGGTCCCTGACTCTCTGGCTCAATCCCGACCTGGTCGACTTTGACAAACGGGTGCAGGTGACCGTCAACGGTCGCCGGGGCAAGAAACAGTTCATCACCCCGAGCGTAGCAGCCATCGTTGAAGACTTCCGAAGCCGTGGGGATCGGGAACGGCTGCATTGGGCCAAGTGGGATCACCAGTAGACTCGTGTCCTGACACCACAACTGCTCCTGGCAATTCACATTCTGCCCCACCATGTCCAAGATTCTTGTCGCCGCGGTGCAAATGACGTCGACCGAGGACGTCGACGCCAATCTCGATCGCGCCGAGGTCCTCGCCGGGCAGGCGATCTCACGAGGCGCCTCGCTGGTGGTCCTGCCCGAGCTCTTCACGGCACTGGGAGAACCGGAGCACATCACGGCGGCTGCTCAACCGATCCCCGGTCCAGCCAGCATGCGGATGTCTTGCTTGGCGGCCAATGCCGGGATCACCCTCGTGGCGGGCAGCCTGGCCGAGTGCCGTGACGGACGCGACCGCATTTCCAACACCAGTCTCGTGTTCGGTCCCGATGGGAGCCAGTTGGCCTGCTACCGCAAGATGCACCTCTTCGACATCGACCTGCCGGGGAGAGTGAGTTTTTGCGAATCTGCGTTCGTGGAGCCAGGAGAAGACGTCGTTGTGACGGAGACTCCTGTCGGCAGACTCGGACAAGCAACCTGCTACGACCTCCGCTTTCCGGAGCTCTTCCGGGCCCTGGCCGACCGGGAAGCACAGATCCTGGCCGTACCCGCTGCATTCACTCAGGCGACAGGCCGCGACCACTGGGAAGTTCTGCTTCGCGCCCGTGCCATCGAAAACCAAGTCTTCATCGTGGCTGCCAACCAGTACGGCCACCACGGACCGGGCATCACCACCTACGGACGTTCAATGATCATCGATCCCTGGGGCACGGTCCTGGCCACCGCAGCCGATGGCGAGCAAGTCATCACGGCCGAATTCAATCTGGATCGCCTGCAGGACATCCGGGCCACACTGCCAGCCCTCACGCACCGCAGGCTGTGACGCTCCTGCGAGTTAGCCCTCAGTCGTCACCCGTGAATTGGCCTGCCGGATCGCCTATTCTCGGGACTCCGCCCAATCCCCCGCGAGCCACCAAGGGCTCCATCTACGCCCTCTCGCCCGGAGCATGCAAAATATGCCGGAGCCTCGATCATGAACGGTGCACAGATCATGCTCGAGATGCTGGCCTCAGCCGGCGTGAAGCACATCTTCGGCAATCCCGGTTCGACCGAATTGCCGCTGACCGACGCGCTGGTCAGCGAGGATCGCCTCGAATACATCCTCGGACTCCAGGAAGTCCCGGTAATGGGTATCGCCGAGGGATACGCGCAGGCCACCAGGCAGCCCGGAGTCGTCAATCTGCACATCAGCCCCGGACTCGGTAACGGGCTGGGGATGCTCTACAACGCCCACCGCGCCGGGACTCCACTGGTTGTGACCGCCGGTCAGCAGGACCGCAGGCTCAGCTTCACAGAGCCGATCCTCTGGGGCGAGATGGTCGACGTGGCCAGGCCATGGACCAAGTGGGCGGCTGAGGTCAACCGGATCGAGGATCTGCCAGCGGCGATGCGGCGCGCGATCCAGACAGCACTCACACCACCGACCGGCCCCGTTTTCCTGTCGATTCCCGTCGACGTCCAGCAACAGGAAGCCCCCGAACTCGATCTCACGCCTCCAGCTCCGATCGACGCTCAATTCCGGCCGCCGATCGAAGAATTGGGTCACGCTGTCGACGTGCTGGCCACCGCCACCAACCCTGCCATTCTGGCCGGGAGCCGGGTCACCGAAAGCCACGCCATCGACGAACTGGTGCAACTGGCCGAGACACTCGGAGCTCCGGTGATCAGCGAACCGGGCACAACTCATGGCCGCCTCCCGTTTCCCTGTACGCACCCGCTGTCAGCCCCTGGCCTCCCGCTGTGGGCCCCTGACATTCATGATCGCCTCAGTGAATTCGATGTCCTTTTTGCTGTGGGACTCGATGTGCTCAGGCTCTATGTCTATTACGAACCGGATCGGGCCGTCCCCGAACATGCCAGACTGGTCCACATGGACCACGATCCTTGGGAATTGCGGAAGAACTACGCGACCGAGGTGGCCGTCTGCTGCGGCCTGAAACCGGGACTGTCTGAACTCGCCAACGGCCTTGCCGATCAACTCACCCCCGGCCAGGAAGAAGCCATCGCCCTGCGGCGGAGACAGCGGGAGTCACTCCATGCCAGCGGGCGGCAGGAGATGGAGTCGCGAGCTGCGGCCGAGTCAGACCAAAGACCGCTGACCCCGCTGTCCGTAATGTCTGCCATCGCAAGAGCACTGCCGCCGGACGTCGCCGTGGTCGAGGAGGCTGTCACCACGACAAACACGACCCTGGAACGGCTCGGAGCCATCGCCGACCCCACCGGTTACTTCGGACACCGAGGCTGGGGACTCGGCTGGGGCCTCAATTGTGCGATCGGAGTCCAGCTCGCCTGGCCCGGCCGACCGGTTCTCGGTGTCATCGGAGAGGGTGCGGCGATGTACGGAATCCAGGGACTCTGGACGGCTGCCCGCTACAACATCCCCGTCACAATTCTCGTCCCCAACAATGCCCAGTATCAGATTCTCAAGATCGGGGCCCAGAACATCGGACTCCCTCACGCCGCCCAAGGAGACTACGTCGGCATGGATCTCGCCGGTCCCGAGGTCGACATCGTGGGCTTGGCAACTTCGCTGGGCGTCGAGGCCTGCCGGGTCAGTGAGCCGGACGAGGTCACCGAGACGCTCCGCGAGGCCATGGCCGACCCGAAGCCACGCGTGATCGACGTGCCGATCGACCGTACGACTCCTGGCAGAATGCAGTACTAGGCCTGCACCCACCAGATTATAAGTCGGGGTCCAGGTCGCCCAGGATCAGTCCGTCCACGTCGTCCAGATCGTCGGGCCCCATCTCGTCGAGATCCGGTTCGATCCCCAACAGCTCGTTGTCGTACGCTTCCTCGTATTCTCGCACCCGCTCGGCCAGCTCGTCGTTCTCATCGATCGCGTTGCTGACTTCGAGTTCCCACTCGGTGCTGGCCGAACGCAATTCGTCGAGGTCCAGGGGCAGTTGAAGAATCTTGGCCAGCCGGCGGCTGACCGCCTCGATGCTCGAGGGATTGGTGACCGTCAGATAGTGAGGGATCTCGGCGATCAGCGAGACCATCTCGAGGCCCGCCTCATCGGCGCGACTCATCAGATAGCTCATGAACGATCCGGGCCCCTCGTATCCCGTCCGCCGGACTCCAAATTGCTCCATTTCGGGCAGCAACTCAGCGGTCGAGCAGGTGGTGTACAGGCGAGGATCACGCGTGTGCGGGACAGCGCCGCCAAACGAACCGACGAACAGAATACGAGTCACGCCGGCGTCGTGGGCCAGGTGGAACAGGCAATCGGCGAACGTCTCCCACTTCAGATTCGGTTCCTTGCCGATGAACATCAGCAGATTGTGCTCGTCGCTGGCGAAGAACTTGGTCGAGGGCATCTCGATGGAGGTCACCAGGCCATCCTCGACCTTGATCTCCGGCCGGAACAGCGCCGACATCTCCATCGAACCCGGGAAGTTGTAGATGTAGAACGGGTCGGGCGAGATGTCGGCGAAGGGCTTGGCGTTGACCAGGTCGACCAGACGCTGGATTGTCCCGGTCGAGACGTCACCACCGTCCATCCAGCCGGTGAACGCCAGCAGCATCGTGGCATCGTGCAGCTGAGGATGCTCGGAATACGTCAACAGGTCGGTCAGCGAATTCGGCAAGCCTGTGTCCATATCCTGATTGTAGACCGAGATCTTTCGAACCGGCAACAGCCCGGCTGAAGGTCACTTCGAGCCACTCTCGGTATCACCCTCATACGGCAACACGGCCGACTGCCAGAACGGCTCCCTGGGGTACCGCCGGCCGTTGAGCCACTTGCCGACCCACGTGGATCGAACCAGGTAGTGGTAGGTCGGGACACCAACCACGAGCGGACCGGCGCTATACAACAGGAACTTGATCGCCGTCGGCCAGACCAGATCCCCCATCCACAACGACATTTCAAACTGGACGGGCACATGTAGGATGTAGAGCCAGTAGGCGGCATCCGAGTAGTAACGCACTTTCTGGCTTTGTGTCGAAAAATACTCCTCGAAAAATCCCAGCCAGGCCTGGATCAGTAGCCAGGTACTCAAGGCGTAGGCGTAAAAGTATGCCACCGAATCGCCCAGCTCGCGCGGGGTTCCCGCATGCACCGACTCGGGCAGGGCCAGCCTCAGGAGTGCCTCGTTGATCGGCTTGCGGACCGACTCAGGCCTGTCAGTCATGGGCAACACAACCCATTCTCCCCAACGAGGGTCCTGGTCGAGTCCGAGCGCCAGACATCGTTCGACGGTGGCCAAGTCGGTCGCATCGATGATCCGGGAATTGAACTGATCCACGACGCCAAACTTCTGGTCGGATGACCAGTCGCCCGTCTCCCGGATAAATGCCAGGAATTCCGCCGAGATCCGGCTTCGGACCTCGGCTCGCAATTCGCCCAATGGTGAATCGTCTTCCGCGAGCAATTCTTCCCGCATTTTTGCCGAGTCTGCCACGGCCGTGAGATTCCAGGCAACTCCGCTGGGACCGACCCGGTTGCGATGTGTCGACCAGTCATTGAAGAAAACACCTGCCAGCAACAACGCAATGACCGAGCCAACCACCATCTTGGTTTTCCAGAACCGGGCAGCACGGGTGATCAACTCCGGGCGTACGTAGAGACACCAGCCCACAGCGAAGATGAACCAGTAATTGAATGTCCCGACCCACTCAGGATTGAGTGGACCTGAGGTGATGCCGAACCAGGTGTTGTCCCACAGCAACATGGCGGCGACGGGAATCGACAGCGTCGGGATGCACCACGGTGATTCCGAAATGACCTCAAAGACGCGTTGAATGCCAGCCCTGAGAGCACCGGAACGATCCACCACGTGCTGACAGACGAATCGAAGCGCCAGGGTGATCAAATAAAGGAGGCAGAGCGTCTCCAGGAACCAGAAGTGGTATGGCCATTCCTGCCCGATCTTTTCAGGCAACCCGGAAAAATGGCGGATCGTATGATCCCAGAGACCGTCGGACGTCTGGATGCGGCCCGTCTGTATCCCACCACGCAATCCCTGCCATCTCAGAATGGGAAAGAACACAACCATGGCTGCCACAAATGGCAACAAGACCCGATATGTTCTGTTGACCAGGAACGAGGGGACTCCTCGCTTGGCGATCAGCAGGTGAGCAAAGAACCCGGCGATCAATATGAACGCCTGCATCCGAAACACATGCACCCATCCAAAGAAGTAATGGGCGAACTCGTGGCCCTGCACGTCCGCGCGGGCATTCCAGAAGTACGTGGGCTGCAGCATCCATTGCGCGTGGAACACCAGTCCCAGCAGCATCATGAAAGCCCGCAACGCATCCAGCGAGTGGTATCGGACTCGATTGCCCTCGTCCCCACCCATCAGGCCACCACCCGCTCACGTATCACAACGTTGCGCCCCGGTCTCGCGAGAGACCACCTTGATCTCAACACATGCTCCGACCACCAATATCGCACAGGCCAGCTCGCCGACACAACCAAGCAAAGCAACACGGAAACTGACCTAGCCTCAGGCTGCACAGTACGATCTACTCCCGCTCGGTTCCCATTTCTTGCACGTGTTTTCAATGAGATGACCCATGGAATTCTTAGCGGAAATGTGGATGCCGATCCTGGCATCGGCTGTTGCGGTCTGGCTGGTCAGTTCCATCCTGCATATTCTCCTGCCGATCCACAAAAGCGATTACATGGGGATGCCGGGTGAGGCCGAGATTCTCGAGGTGATGCGGACCCAGAACCTGGGGGTCGGCGAATACATGTTTCCTCACGCCGAGTCGATGGAGGACCTAAAGAACCAGGAGATGATCGACAAGTTCGTCAATGGTCCGGTGGGAGTCATCTCGGTCATGCCGTCCGGCCCCCCCACAATGGGCAAGCAACTGATCCAGTGGTTCTTCTACGCCGTACTCATCAGTATCTTCGCGGCCTACTTTGCGAGCTTTGTCGATGTGGCCGACAGCAAGGTCGCCTTCCGGCTCACCGGCACCGTCGCCGTGCTCGGATATGCCGCCACGCACATCCCCAATTCCATCTGGAAGGGGCAAAAGTGGAGCACCACGCTGAAATTCACCTTCGACGGCGTCGTGTATGGACTCGTCACCGGAGCCGTCTTTGCCTGGTTGGGTGATTGGGGCGGAGTGGCCTGATTCGAGGTCTTCTCCTGGTGCTGCTTGCGGCCTCGGCCCAAGTCGCACTCTTTGCGGCGGCAGCGAAATGACGATATCGTAAGTGAACCTTCATCACTTCGCGTGGATCGTCGCGACATGACCACCACGGGTGTATCCCAGGGCTGCCAGGAATTCCAACAGCAGGCCGGCTTCAGTCGCCGGGGATTTCTCCGCGCCGGGGGTCTCGGGCTCGCTGGACTCTCGCTGCCCGGGCTGCTTGAGATCGAAGCCCAGGCCGGCACCGAGGCCAGGAAAGAGCACTCGGTCTTGATTCTCTGGATGCGTGGTGGGCCATCGCAACACGAGACCTGGGATCCTAAGATGGAGGCTCCCGCGGAATACCGTGGGGGATTCGGTGCTACCGACACGAGCGTGCCCGGCATCGAGATCTGTGACCTGCTACCGCAGTGCGCCAAGGTGATGGACAAGTGGTCCATCATCCGCAGCCTGCACCACACCAATGCCGGCCACTCGGCCGGGGACCAGATTCTGTTCACCGGCCACCTACCCGGTCCAGATCCGACGGTCAACGTCCACCCCAGTTGCGGGTCCATCGTCTCGGAACAATTGGGGCATCTCACGCCTGAACTTCCTCCGTACGTGATGATTCCTCGCCAGGTGCCCGGCACGGATTCGGCGTATCTCGGAGTCGCACACAAGCCGTTTGAGACTCTCAGCGACCCGGCATCACACACACCGTTTCAACTGCGGAACTTCAGTCTCGTCGAGGGGATCAGCGATCGTCGCTTTGGAGACCGCAAGGCGCTGCTCTCGACCTTTGATCGCTTTCGCAAGGGAGTCGACCAGTCGGGGCAACTGGATGCCATCAGCGATTTTCAGCAGCAGGCCTATGGGATCCTGAGTTCCGATCGCGCCCGACGGGCATTTGATCTCGACGCCGAGCCTCGCAGCTTGAGGGAACGTTACGGGTTTATCGAAAGATACAATCCGATGGATCCCAGACGCTGCAGTGCCAGCGCGTTCTGTCAACGCCTGGTACTCGGACGACGACTCGTCGAAGCGGGCGTGAGACTCGTCACGGTCGACTGCCGCTGGTGGGACACTCACGTCGAGGGTCTCGACTCGATGAAAAACGGATTTCTGCCGAGGTGGGACCAGAGCTTCTCAGCATTGATCGAGGACATGCACCAGAGGGGGCTGTTGGACACCACCCTGGTCGTGGCCTGGGGGGAATTCGGCCGTACACCGAAGCTCAATGCCACCAGCGGTCGCGACCACTACCCTGGTGTCTTCAGCGCCGCGGTCGCCGGAGGCCCCGTGAAGGGAGGCCGCGTCGTGGGAAGTTCCGACAGCAAGGGGGCCTACCCGCTTGCCAATCCCAAGTCGCCACAGGACGTGCTGGCCACGATCTATCGGCACCTGGGCATCGACACGGAACGCCACTACCTCGACCACTCCGGGCGGCCCATCATTACGCTCCCATTTGGGAAGCCGATCGAGGAACTTTCCTAGGCCACTTGGGTGGCCGTCGGGCAAGGCGGGCCGCATCGTGACCACGTCGCCGCGACTGTCACGTCGCCAATGGCTGTCCATCACCCCGTCGGTGGTCTGGCCTACGGTCAGCGGACTCAGGTCGCTGGCCGCAGACTCAGCCAGCGGCCCCACGATCGACAACACCACCGGGCTCGTCGATCTCAGCGACCTCACGGGCCCGATGCCGCTTGTGGTGCAGAAAACGACACAGGTTCTTCGGCAGACCGAGGACTGGGAACACTCGACCTGGAAAAACCCGAACTGGCCGCGCGGCGGTGGAAACACCGTTGGCTATCCCACGGTGGTCCGAAACATCCATGGTCCTCGCCCCGACGGCAAGTACTACCTGTTCTACGCCCACCACGATCCGAGATCCGGAATCGGAGTCGCTGTCTCGTCGCACCTCACGGGCCCCTACTCGAAAAACGTCGACGTGCCGGGTCGCAAAGACAACCAGGTGATCCCCAGCTTCCATGCCAACTCGACCAACCCCGACGACCCATCACACAATTCAAGCCCGTGGGTGGTTTGGAATCCCACCAGAAAGCTCTGGTGCCTCTACTTCCACTTTTTCAACCACGCCCACACCGCGTCGACAAATTTCCAGCCCACCGCACTGGCGACCTGCTCCGACCTGGCATCACACCGCTGGACGATCCTGCCGAGTACCATCGATGGTCTGATTCCCAGATGGCAACCAGTGCTGCCGACCACGAAGAAACCCTGGGCCAATGAGGCCTCGTCCTACAACACCGTCCACCGCCTGGTGGATGGCCGCTGGCTCGCCTTCATCCGCGGCACATCCAGTGACGGCCGCCCCACCCGGCTCGGCTTCGCACTCTCTCGCAACGGCGTCGTCTTCCAGCACCTCCCGCAAAACCCCATTTTGCACTTTGGTGACCAGGGAGGAGGCCGCAAGGGCGTCTATCGGCCCGCATTTCTCGGATACCTCGGACACGACGAGAACGGCCGCCACCGCTACCTGGTTGCGTGGCAGGAAAGCCACCCATTTGACGGGGACCCGAGATTGATCTTCGGTGAAACTACCGATTTCGTCTCGATCACTCGAGACCCACGTGGCCACGCAAAATGGAAGGGTGACGACGGAGCCATCAGCGCCTGGCGGGAAGGTGATCGTCTCTTCCTGTTCTCTGGCAAGCACCTTCACCAAATGAAGCTGCCAGTCAAAAAGCCATCCTGAACGGGCTGGAGACGGGACAGCCTTTTGACACCGGGCCGAGGCGCCGCTATCACGGACGGAAACAACAGTGGCCTCCAGTCGATTCAAACCCGCTCCTCGGAATCCCTGACATGTCGAACCGCCCTGCCCTGCTCTGCTCCGTGGTTCTCTCACACCTGCTTCCGACCGCCATCGGATCCATCCAGGCACAGGAGGCTCCTGCCCTGGTCAAGCCCACGGCCCGCCGCGTTCGCGTCGACGACCAGGAACGCATGCAGCAACTGACTCGCGAGGGCGAGAAGCTCCTCAAGGCGGGCAAGACATCACCTTTTGCAAAACTGCAGGCCGGTCTCAAGAAGCCGCATTGCCGAGTCGACGTCCTCAAGCCGTCCGACACACCACTGGCGGGTGCCGCGCTCTACAAGCAAGCCCATGACAGCGTCGTGGTCATCAGCAGTCTGTATTACTGCAACCGCTGCACGCGGCTTCATGCAACCGTCGCCGGGGGCGTGATGATCGGACAGTCCGGCGAAGTGCTCACCAACGAGCACGTGATCCGAGGCCGGCCGGACCAGAAACGAGAGACCATCGTGGCCATGACTGGCGACGGCCGGGTGATTCCGGTCCGGGAGGTCCTCGCCGCCAGCCGTCGCGATGACCTCGCCGTGATCCGCCTCGACACTAAGGCCGGACAGCTGCCGACCCCACTGCCACTGGGCACCAACCCCCTGCCGGGCACGCCGATCCGCGTGATGAGCCACCCCAACAACCACTTCTTTCATTTCAGCGACGGAATCATCGCGAGGTACTTCCGCGAATCGGGCCCCGGAGGGCCAACCCGGGTGATGTCGATCACCGCGGATTACGGTCGAGGCTCGAGCGGGTGCCCGGTACTCGACACCAACGGCAACATTGTCGGCCTGGTCTCACGAACCAGTTCGCTCTATTACCGCCAGACGAAGCAGAAGCAGGAAAACCTGCAGATGGTCTTCAAACTCTGTGTCTCCGCATCACGGATCACTCCCTTGATCACCGGCAAGCCCCAGGACGTCGCCGGCAAATGAGGTCCCCGTGACTGTCGAATTCCGTGGCAACAACGCGTCGCTGATCTGCTCCCCTGACGCACTTCTTCTGCTTCTCATCGACGTGCAACCACAATTTGTCGATGGAATGCACGGTTCCGCAGAATCCGTACTCGCCCGCCTCGAGCAACTGCTGATCGTCTGCGAGTGGTTCAAAATCCCGGTCGTTGCGACCCTGGAAGAACCGACGTCGAGAAAAGGGACGCTACATCCTCGGCTGCAGACTCTCCTGCCAGCGGATGCAACCACGTTGACCAAACACTCTTACTCGGTGACCGGTGAATCTCACATCGTTGAAGCGCTGCGAGACCTGGGGCGACACCGGGTCGTAGTCGCCGGTGCCGAGACGGATGTCTGCGTGCTTCAATCAGTGCTCGGCCTGATCGACTCGGGCCACGAGATCCTGTTGCTCGAAGACTGCCTGTTCAGTTCCGAGCCCAACACGGAGCCCGCGATCGCTCGCATGAGGTCCGCCGGAGTAACCCCATGCACCTACAAGACCCTGTTCTATGAACTCAGGCGAACCGAAGCTCGGTCGGCCTGGACCGAGGAGGAAACCAGGGCAATCGAACGAGGCTTCATTTCTCCCGAGACGCTGCCGAGGTCCTGACGCCAGGTCGAAACTGAAAGGCGTACAACTCGCAGTCTCGCACGTGGAATCTCAAGCGGACCGGCTTGCCAGCCAACCTGGAGAGGTCCGGTGATCCCTTCCAACTGACCGGCATCCTGACAGAGTTTCCGGTCACCGTGATGCAGTCACTTCGTGCGAATCCTGGGATCGACTTTCCCTGGGCATCGAGAATGGCCACTTCGACAGCCCCACCGCCGCCAGTCTTGACATTCAATTCCAGGCGATCGCCTGAAAAGGTCACGGCAGGAGTCGTGAGCACGCCGCCGCGAGGTCCGGCGTCGATCGAGACGAACCCGTCGAGTCTCAACACGGCGCGGCCAATCCCGGTTTGCTGTTTGCCTGCAGGTGATGCCGTATCGATGTGCCCATCGTGGTCCCTGTTGTTGCCGCCATAGTAAATCCATAGCTCGTCACCCATGCGAATGGGGTTGGGCAGAGCCCAGACGTATCGCGAATCAAATGCTCCATCGGGTCCATTCGCCATGAAGGGACGTCGATCACCCAGCCGCTCAAACTGGCGACCGTCTCGGCTGGCAGCCAGTTGAACCTCGAGATTGGCTGGCCCCAGCCCCTTCAACGGAAGACGCGGCTGCCAGTGCCAGTGTGGTTGAGAGAGCATGAGGGTGAGACCGGGAGACTCGTGATAGGGAAACACCGCTGCGCCGTAAAAATCCACCGGGGGCTGCAGGCCGGGCATCTTGTGGGTCGCACGGTCACGGTCGTCGGGGGCCATCACAATTGTCTGCTTGTCCCAGTGTCCGCGTTTCAGGTCATCAGTTTCCATCCGTCGGACCGTCCGAAACCGGCGCTTTCGGTCTGCGTTATGAGCCCAGTAGCGTGTGTACAGGGCGTACCGCTTCACCGCGGGGTCCCAGAACACGATGCTCTGCGTGTCGTGGCCACCGGGTCCCGGAGCCGGCTTGGAATACAGCGACCACTTCAGTCCGTCCGGTGAACTGTGCATGTGAAATTGTCCGGTCGGATAGACCTTGGCCTGGGTCTTGTAGCGATGCTCGGGCTCGGCACGCTCATCAATCCACACCGCACATCCTCCGATCTTGCTGGGGATCACGATGTTATTCTCTTTTGTCCCCGCCCACTCATGAAGGCCGAGACGCGGCTTGGTGAAGTGAATCCCGTCGACAGACTCGGCGTAGGCCACACCACGCTCGTGGTCATACGGACCTGGTCCGTATTGCCGGAGCAGGTCGTACCAGATGCGGACTTTACCGCCGTCTCGAATCACGCTCGAGTACACCAGGACGTGACACCCCTTTTCCCAGGGTTGGTCCGCTCGGATCAGGATGCGGCCATCACGCCGGGGCGAGTGCATCGTCCATTTCACATCCCGGCTCGTCTTCACCAGGTGCCGATCCAGCAGCAGTTGCTTCTGGCTTCCGATGTCAATCGGGCGAGTGGCGCCATCCGGAGGAGCGGCGGGCGTCTCGGATACCTCCGCCAGACCGACCAGGGTGACCAGCAGTGACAGGATCGCCGTCCGTTTCATGTCCGCTCTCCCCACCACCTCACACCCCGACTGCATTTTCCTGACGGTGGCGAACCGGCTTCTGACTGCGTCCCGTCCCTCAGGCCAGGAGTTCCGGCACAACCTGTCCGCCAATATCGGTCAGGCGTTGGTCTCGACCCTGAAACCGGTAGACCAGTTGCTCATGGTCAATTCCCAGACAATGCAGGACCGTGGCCTGCAAGTCGTGGACGTGCACAGGATTCTCGACGACGTTGTAGCCGAAATCATCAGTTGCCCCGTGAGTCACGCCACCACGGATTCCTCCACCGGCCAGCCAGGCATTGAAGCACCGGGGATGATGATCGCGACCAAACGTCTCCTTCAATTCCCCCTGGCAATAGGTCGTTCGCCCGAACTCCCCACCCCAGATGATCAACGTCTCGTCAAGCAAACCGCGTTGCTTGAGATCTCGCAGCAGGGCTGCCGTGGGACGATCCACCTCGGCACACTGCTGCGGCATGCGGTTCTTGATATCGCTGTGCATGTCCCAGCCGCGCTGGTACAGCTGCACAAAACGGACCCCTCGCTCGATCATTCGACGCGCCAACAGACAGTTGTTGGCAAACGAGACCTTGCCCGGCTGCGTCCCGTACAACTCGTGGATGTGCTTCGGTTCGCCGGAAATATCCATCATCTCCGGCACGCTGCTTTGCATTCGGTAGGCCAATTCGAACGAGTCAATCCGTGCCTCGATCTCGGGGTCGCGAACCACCTCCAGCCGTCGACGGTTCAGATCGTTGATACCACGGATCAGCCTTCCTCGTGTCTTTCCGTCGATGCCCCCCGGGTTGGACAGAAACAGCACCGGATCGCCCTGTGACTGAAACTGAACACCCTGGTGCCGACTGGGCAGAAACCCGCTGTGATAGTAACGCGAGATGACCGGTTGCCCCTTGGTCCCTGAGAGCAGGACAACGAAGTCGGGCATGCTGCGATTTTCGCTTCCCAGTCCCCACGACACCCACGATCCCATGCAGGGACGTCCGGGACGGCCAGCCCCGGTCTGCAACATGTTGACCGCCGGGTCGTGGTTGATCGGCTCGCTGTGCAACGACCGTACGATGGCGATCTCGTCACACACCTTGGCCAATTCGGGCATGTGCACATTGAGCACCTGACCGGACTCGCCACACTTTCGGAACGCGATCGGTGAGGCTGCGATCTGCAGTTTGTTCTGCTTCCGGGTCATCAGCGTGATCCGCTGTTTTCCGCGGACCTCGGCTGGCAACTCCTCTCCGTTGAGATCGGCGAGCTTCGGTTTCGGGTCAAACGTGTCGATGTGTGAGGGGCCACCCGCCATGAACAGGTAAATCACCCGCTTGGCACGTGCCGGCATGTGAGTGGTGGCGAGCGATCCTGATCGGCGACTGCTCGGAGCCGCGTTGAGCTGATCCTGCAGCAGCCCGGCCAACGCTGCCGCGCCAAGGCCTCCGGATGTTCGGGCCAGGAATTGACGACGCGGCGAGATGTGATCGGCCGTCCCGGATCTCATGGGCAAGATGGGTGCTGTCATGTCATTCACTCCCTGGTGATTGTCTCGTCGAGGTTCAGCAGCACATTGGCCAGGCTCGTCCAGGCCGCCAGTTTCGGTGCTTTCACACCCGCAGAAGCCGTTGCTCCCTGCGCCACCAGGGCCTCGGCAGCCTTGGCGTCTTCCTGGAAGTGCGTCAACTGGGCCTCGAGGATTCCGGCCAGGATCTTCTGCTCTGACGCATCGGGGCTTCTCCCCACGACCATGCGAAACGCACGATCGAGCCTTGACTTGTCCGATGCCGCGTCTTCTCTGAGCAAGCGTGTCGCCAGGGCATGGGCCGCCTGTACGAACGTCCGCTCATTGAGCGTCACAAGTGCCTGCAACGGGGTGTTCGTCCGCGGCCGTTGCACGGTGCAGGTCTCGCGGGTCGGCGCATCAAAAATCTGAAAGCTCGGATACGTCGTCGTCCGCCGCCAAAAGGTGTACAAACCGCGACGATAGAGATCTCGCCCCGTACTCTGTGGCCACTTCCAACGCCCCTTGTCGCTGTAGTAGCCGTCCGGTTGAAACGGATACACGCTCGGCCCACCGATGCGATCTTCCAGCAGGCCGCTGACAGACAGGGCCGTGTCACGAATCGCCTCGGCGCTGAGCCGAAAACGATTCTGTCGGGTCAACAGACGGTTGTATGGATCTTGCCGCGAGACCGCCGGGTCATGTCGTGACGCCTGGCGGTAGGTGGCCGACATCACGATCTGCTTCTGCAGTGCCTTGACATCCCAACCGGTGCGGACGAACTCGACCGCAAGCCAGTCGAGCAGCTTGGGGTGTGTCGGAAAGTCACCTCTGACACCGAAGTCTTCGGGAGTCCGCACCAGCCCCGCACCAAAGAACTGCGTCCAGAGTCGGTTGACCACCACGCGCGCCGTCAGCGGATGCTCGGGGTCGATCAGCCAACGAGCCAGGCCCAGCCGGTTTCTCGGCGCCCCTTCCGGAAGCGACTTGAAGATGGCCGGAACGTCGGGCTTCACCTCGGCGCCCCGCTGCTGGAAGTCTCCACGCATCAGCAGGAAGGCCGGACGTCTCTTCGGCATCTCCTTCATCACCATGGTCGATGGGATCAACGCCTGGAGCTTCTCCCGGCGACCTGTCAGCGTCTCGTGCCGCTTGTTGAGGGGGCTGAACACCTGGCGCACGGAGACAAAACCGAATCGGATGAAATGGTCGCTCACGGTCTTCTTCTGCTCGTCACTCCGCTCAACCGCTTCCACCTTCAAGGCAGCCTGGACCGTCTTGGGGAGCTTCGACATCAGGTGCTCCCTGGCGTGGCTCTCCCAGTCTCGCTGGTTGTCGAAGTAACCGTCGTGATCTTTCCCCGTCGGTTTGGGTTTCCCGGGGGCCTGATCCTTCGGCACCGAGGGCTCCTGGGGCACCTTGACCCTGGTGATCTCCGCGGCGATTGTCTTGTCGAGTGCCTCGATCTCGTGGGCCAGTTGTTTCGTCTCGGCCTCCTGTCTGGGAGTCGACAGGGTCAACAGGGGTGGCAGCGGGATGTCGTGCCCCTGCGCTCCTTTCTCGCCATCGACACTGTTGAAGAACGCATAGAAGCTATAAAACTCCTCCTGCGAAATCGGGTCGTACTTGTGTTCATGACACTGGGCACATCCGAGAGTCAGACCCAGGAAGACGGTTCCGGTCGTGCTGGCTCGCTCGACCGCGTACACCACCTGGAATTCCTCGGGATCGGACCCGCCCTCCTCGTTGTAGGTCGTGTTGCGATTGAAGCCACTGGCGATCAACTGCGACGGACTGGCATGCGGCAGGAGATCTCCTGCCAACTGCTCCAGCGCAAAACGATCAAAGGGCATGTTGGTGTTGAACGCGTTGATGACCCAGTCGCGGTACAGCCACATCGAACGATCGCTGTCGTTCTCATAGCCGTTGGTGTCGCCGAATCTCGCCAGGTCGAGCCACGTCTGTGCCATCCGCTCACCGTAGTGCTGAGAACTCAGCAGGCGGTCGACCAGCCGCTCGTAGGCACGTGGGGTCTTGTCGGCCAGGAACCTGTCGATCTCGCGTTCGGTTGGCGGGAGGCCGGTCAGGTCCAGTGTCAGCCGTCGAATCAACTGTTCGCGGCTGGCCGACGACGAGGGCTTCAGGTCGGCAGCCTCGATACGCGAGAGCACAAAGCGGTCGATCGTATTGAGCATCCAGCCGGTGCCTTCGACCTTCGGAAGCTCGGGCCGACCCGGCGTCACGAATGACCAGTGCACGGTCGAGTCGGCGCCCTCTGCGATCCAGGCCTTCAGCAGACTGATTTCCTGTTCGGTCAATTCCAGCTTGCTCTCGGGAGGAGGCATTCGCAGTTCCGGATCCTTGCTGGTGATCCGTTTCACCAATTCGCTCTGCCCAGGGCGTCCTGGCACGATGACCTTCCCGACGGCGGTCTGGGGCAAGTCGAGCCGCAGGTCCCCCTCGCGCTGACTCTCACCGGGGCCATGGCACTTCAGGCACTTGTTGGCCAACAGCGGTCGAATGACCCGGGAGAAGTCGATCTTCGATTTCTTTTGCGGTGCCTCGGCGGCGTGCAGCACACCTCCTGCCACGGCCGTGACCGCCAGGAGAGCGGTGGCACAGGTGATCGGTCGAACGAGCAAGTGGGGACTCCGATCCAAGAGGTTCACATCCGGCAACACATCGAAGCGTGCAGTATACGCCGCGGTTGGGTCGACGCGAATGCCGCGGCGAGCACAGACCACCCGGTCGCTGTTCACGAGTGCACAATTGTCTGATAATGCCCCCACCGCAGTTTGTCTTCATCCACCGCGTCTCCATGCGTCAGGAACGAGCCATGAATCGACTGTCATCGCCTTCTGCTCTTCACCGCTTCGTGTCCGTACTTGGGATGCTCCTGCTGACTACAACGCTGGTGAGCCCACTGGCTGCAGCGGACCCGGTGTTCAAAGATGTCTCTGCCGCGACCGGTCTCAAGAACCCCAATGGCGCCGCATGCTGGGTGGATCTGGACAACGACGGCTGGGTCGACCTGTGCACCGCAGGCGGCGTGTTCAAGAACGAGGGGGGCAAGGCCTTCAAGCAGGTCGCCGGAGTTTCAGGTGCTGTCGCCGCAGATTTCGACAACGACGGGCTTGCGGACCTGTTCTCGTGGGGTGCCCGCAAGCTGTTTCACAACGACGGCAACATGAAGTTCACCGAGGTCAAACTGCCCGAGCTGCCGCCGTCGGTATCGCGTGGCGCGTGCTGGGGAGATTTCAATGGCGACGGGTTCGTCGACATCTACATCGGCGGCTACGAGGACTGGGGCAAGGGGATCACCTGGCCGTTCCAGATCCTGATCAACCAGGGGGGCAAGTCTTTCAAGCTGGCCCTCTCCAAGAGCCAGACACGTGCCCGCGGAGTCACGGCGTGCGATTTTGACCAGGACGGCGACCTGGATGTTTATGTCTCCAGCTACCGGCTCCAGCCCAACCTGCTGTGGCTGAACGACGGCAAGGCCGCCTTTACCGAATCGGCCAAGAAGTACGGTGTGATCGCCACGTCGGCCGGATTCGGCGGAGGCCACTCGATCGGATCGGCCTGGGGTGACTTCAACAACGACGGTCTGATCGACCTGTTTGCCGGAAACTTCGCTCACGTGGATGGTCGTGGCAACCAGCCCAAGAGCCGGTTCCTTCAGAATCTCGGCCCCAAGCAGGGATTCACATTCAAGGATCTCGGCCCGTGCGGTGTGCACTACCAGGAGTCCTACGCGACGCCAAGTGCCGGGGACTACGACAACGACGGCAACCTCGACGTGCTCTTCACCACCGTCTACGGAACCGCGAGTTTCGGACGCAAGAACTACCCGGTCCTGTTCAAGAACGACGGGGCTTTCAAGGTCACCGACGTCAGCGCCGCCGCCGGCGTTGCTGGGCTTCCCCCGACGTACCAGTCCGCCTGGGCCGATTTCAACAACGACGGCGCACTGGATCTCATCTGTGGCGGCAAGCTGTTCCAGAACACTCCTAACGGAAAATCCTGGCTGATCGTGACCCTGGCCGGTGACGGCAAGACCGTCAATCGTTCGGCCGTCGGCGCCCAGGTCCGGATCAAGGTCGGAGACAAGACCTACACCAGGCAGGTGGAGGCCGGAACAGGCGAGGGCAACCAGAACGACCTCCGGCTGCATTTCGGCCTCGCAGATTCCAAGTCACCGGTCGCCGTCGAAATCACCTGGCCGAACAAGACGAAGCAGACGATCAAGGACGTCAAGCTGGGGCAGGTGGTCTCGTATGTCTATCAACCGGCCAAGTGAGACCGCTCGCTCGGGCGTCGGCCTGATGGGCCCGATCGGCCTGCTCCTGTTGGCGCTGTCTGTACCGCCACCAAACGCGTTGGCAGACGACAGCCGGCCTGTCACCCTGAACAATCTCGTCATCGAGATCATCAATGCCCGTGATCAGCGGCTCCTGAGACAGCCGTCGATCACGTTCACGGTCAGGCAAACTGGATGGTTTCTGGTTGCCGTCGAGGGTCCCGCGTCGCTGCGGCTCAACGACGAGATCAAGCCGCTCTGCCACGGCCAATCAGCAGGCGAGTCCACCGAGGCGATGCGACATCTCGCATTGGGCACGCATCGGCTGCTGGTCACCGGTAGGCCCAGCCAGGTGATCGTCCGTCGGATTCCGATCCTCCAGCACGCCTTCTACAACGCCGGGGACATGTGGAATCTCGATCACGGTCCCTTTGACGACTGGCAGTATCTGAAGCGACACGTCCTGGACAACATCAACGTCATTATCAGTGGCGGCGCGGGCACCCCTCATGGGTTTGCCGAGTCCCAGGAAAAGAAGATCCGCTGGATCAGCAATCCCGAGGGGACGGCTCATTACGCACGAGAGGACCACTTGCGTGAATGGAAGTCGAGAGGGCGACACTGGTTGACCAGCGCCATCAACCCCTTCCGCACTCGCAACGACGTCTCTGCCGACGAGGCGTACCGGACCTGGTCCCGGGCCGTCGGACTCAAGCACCCACTGCTTGACGGGGTGGTCATCGATGAATTCGGAGGTGGAGACCAGCCGAAGTACGCCGGTTTCGCCAAAGCCGTAAAGAGAATCTACGCCGAGCCGGCATTTCGCGGAAAAACATATTCGCCGTATTCCTATGGCAGTGGCATTCTCAGCAATGACCTCAGCCGCTCATTCGCCCGGGCCTCCGCGCGCGGCGGCGGACAGGTCTGCATCGAGAGATACCTGGTCGAACAACCGACGCGAGCCGAAGCCATCCGCCACATTCATCGACAATTGCATGCCGAGTGGAACATGCCCCGGTACAAGCAGGACTGGCGCGATGTGGTGAAACACACGGTCATGGCTCTTGGCTACATGTCGGCGGTCGGTGAATCTCTCAACGTGCACCCGGATGTCGATTTCAAAGTGCACATGGACCTGCAGATGCAGGCACTGGCGACGAGCCCCGATTACGCCGGGCTGGCGGGGCTCCAGTGGTACACGTGCAGTTACGCCGATGACGAAACGATGCGCTGGGCCAGTCGACTGTTTCGGCACTATGCCATCGAAGGTCAAACCCAACTGCTGTCCGACAAGCTCGGTTACCGATATCACCTGGCCCACATCAGGAATCCCGACTTCGCAGACGGGACCAATGGCTGGGACGCCCGATCCGCGATCGCCGGCAGTCTCACCACGAAGTCTCACCCGCAGTACGGGTACCTGCAGTTTCGCTACAACCGCGTCCCGTTGGGCAACACGTTTCTGTGGACGAAGCGTCACGCCTCAAGGCCAAACACGGTCTCACAGGAGATCCGTCATCTCGTACCCGGACGCCTCTACTCGTTGAAGCTGGTGACCGCCGACCATGGTGATCTCATCGCAGAGAGACAGTCGCGCAAGGCCCACGCCGTCTCAATTGCTATCGGCGGCGCCGAGCTCCTGCCCGGGAAGAAGATGTCATTTCAGTCCGTGTTCACCAACCACTACTCCCGGCCGGTCGGGAATTTCCGGGGCAATCACTCGTTCTACATGAACTATCACTGGAAGGTGTTTCGGGCCACAAGACCCACCGCTCGGCTCACCATCAGCGATTGGAAGGCCCCGGAATCGCCCGGTGGCCCGATCGGGCAGGAACTGATGTTCAACTTTGTTGAGGTGCAACCGTTCTATGCAGACGAGGCTCCGGCAGCGAGGGCACGACGCTAACGGACCACCAGTACAACCTTTGCGATCCTGGTGGTGAAGAGATCCGTCGCGGTGATCTGCCACTCTCCGGATGGGTCATTCCAGGCGACCGGCACAGCCAGTTCCCCCACCCCATCGCTGATCACGAGCGCCTGGTCGAGCCAGGGTGCCGGGTTTCCTCGTGGATCGGTCACACGGATCTTGAGCACGCGTCGGCCGGGTGATCCGGGAATCACGACGCGTAACCTGATCGTGCCTCCGCGCATCACGGCATCAGCACTGGCCGACAGGATCGGCGTCCGCAAGGGCCTGTCGCTGACCACCAGCAGTGTCGCATCAAATGGCCTCACCGTCGTCTCGAATTCGTCGACCGCACCGTTGCTGTGTCGACCGCTTCGCATCTCGTAGACATGCCGAGACTCTGGCCATCTCACGGTAACCGTTGCCAGTCCTCCGTCATCAAAGGGAGCCGGCAGCGGATCGGTTTCGCCATTGGGCTCCGGCCACGTCCCCATCGCAGGTCCCAGCAGGGCCACGACCTCGGTCCCCGGTCCAGTTCGCCACCGCATGGCCTCGATGTTCCGCTGTCGCTTTCCATCGGCGCTGACGAGCGACAGTGAAGGCGTGACTCCTGCCTCGGTCAGCAGCGCACGAAAGAAACCGGTCGCGTCAGGGGGAGTCTGCTGGACAGCCAGCTTGGGAAATGACCACATCGTGAAATTCAACAACACCGCGCGACCACGTCCCGTCTCCTTGACGACACAAATCGGGGTCTTCCCTGCCCGCCCCAGAGCCTTGCCCGAGGAGACTTCGACGGCCGGATTGACGAACAGCGTTCTGGGGCTCAGGGAGACGCGAGATCCGCCGATTGTGCCCGAGACGCTCCCCTCGGCCTTCTCGACCTTGGCACTCGTCCCGTGGCGGACACCGAAGAGATCGTCCAGCACGCCGCCCTTCCGGAGCTTCCCCCTCGCCCCGTAGATCCCCGGCCGCACATCGGCGACCACGGTTCCACCGGACGCCACGAATCGCCTGATCAGTTTCTCCTCGTCCGGATCGATCACTTCGTACTGAGACAGCACGAGAACGTGAGCCTTCGAGGCGTCAAACTCACGTCGTCGAATCTGGCCGTCGGTCGTGTATCGAAACTGCAGGCCACTGGCTCGGATGTTGCGATGCCAGGCGCGGTGGCTGCGGCGATTGACGACATGGAAAGCGTCCTGCGGTGTGCCCGAGCGAGTCCTGCCATTGTCGTCACGCCAGCGAAAGATCCCGTAACCCGGGCCGTCGCCAATCTTGGCCATCTTCACCGACGCCATTGAGTGCAACATCACGATGCCGTCGTCGAGCATCTCCGAGCCAGGATCGCCGTTGAGCAGCGTGCCCAACCCGTCAAAAATGATGCGCCCCGATCGAGCCATCTGCGCGACGTCCGGCTTGAGGTTCATCGCGGGGGTCAGCATATTGTCGACCCGCCAACGCCCCATCGTGTTGCCACCCCGTAAGACACTGGTCCAAAGCGTCCTGGCTCCGATGAAATTCCCGTGCATGTAGCTCCGGGGAGCAATCGACCGGATGACCTCGTTTGTCGTCCCTCCATTTTCGCCGGCATACGGCATCCACCAGCCGGTGTTGCGAACAATCACATCGATATCGGCATCCAGGTAGACGTCGCTCCCTTCGACACCGACACGGGCCCGGGGGTCGATCACCCGTGCCGCGTCCCGAAATCGCCGGCAGTAATTGGCGAAATTCCAGTATTGGAACGCACGCCGATCAATGTACCGCGGATAGCTGATCCACGACGGCCTCCAGGCCGACGAACCGCTCGTGGCCCACAGGGACGAGTGTTCGTTGTTGGCCCAACTGAGTTGCCACGGGATCCGCTGCGACCGTTTGGGATACCAGGGAATCGACGTCTCATCGACCCGCGGCCTGATCTTCGCAAACGACGGGAATCGCGTTCCCCAAGACTCATTCAGTTCCTTGATGCTGTCGTACCGGGTCTTCAGCCAATCCTGGTAGACCTTCCAGCACGACGGATGCAGGCATGATCCAAAGACCGCCACCTCGTCACCCATGCTGTAAGCGAGGACACCGTGCGCACTGAAGTCTCGCTCGGCATCCAGTCGCTTTCGGAGTTGGCCGGAAATGACGGGTTCGTGATTCCAACACCCATTGGCGCGGGCCAAAACGCCATGCTCGTCCACTGTCGGCTCCTGGGGCCCCATGTCGGGGAGTCGATACAGGCCGCTGTCGCAATACGGCGTGTAGTTCATTCCGGCACGCGTCATGTACCACCATGGAACTTGACTCGTCTCCAGCCGCGAGGTGACACCGTTGGCCGCCAACAGATCGTCGGCGTGCTCGAGAAACTGGGATGCATACAAGCGGCCCCAGGCCATGAGATTCCATTGGCCATGCTTACGGCGCGTGATCTTGTAGGCCGCAGGGGCGAACCGCCGCCACACGACACCGTCACCGTCCGTGATGGTGGCTTCGACCCCCAGGAATCCGGGCGTCTGAGCGTCGGTCGCCAGTGAAAACTTCGTCCCCTTTCCAGGAGACTTCAACTCCTGGCGCGACACGCGACGTCCATACCGATCGACGGCCTCAACGCGCACCGTCGCCGTCTCAGGGAGCGAGTCGTTGACCGTCACCGTCCCCACAATCGGCGCTCCGGCTTCTCCAGATTCTCGATCGAGCGACACCTTGACCACCTGGGCAGTGGAGCGGACCACCAGCCTGGTGACGGACCAACCCAACACACCTCCCTTGCCATCGGCAATGGCGTCCAGCCAGTAGGTGCCTGCGGAGACGGACGGCAACCGAAATCCTTGCACTCCCGAGGCCATGTCTCCGGTGTTCAGAACGGGGAGATCCAAAGAAGTGCCATCCTCACTTCTCATGCGCAGACGAATGCGAGTTGGTGCGAGGCCCGATGCATCAGCCCATCGGACCCGAAGCTCCTTGTTGGCAAGTTCCGAGCGGGCCAGAGCCTCTTCTCCGCTCGACAACTGCACCTGCAATGTGAGGGTCGGTTCACGCCGTACCGCCCACAACAGCATCCGCCCCTGGGCCTCGTAGAACAGGTCTCGGCGAATCCCAAAACCGAACAGCCGTTGACTGGGCGAGGGACTGTAGACATTCCACGTGGCATCGTCCGGATAGGCATGAACGGCCACCATCCGGCCCTTGCCCCGGACGAAGCACGCCACCTGGATGCCCGCCAGGAAGTCAGAAACAGCCGGAGCCGGTTGGAATTGGTCGAGGAGGGGCTTGTCAGCCGGCCCCGGTTTGTAGAGCAATACCATGCCGGCCCCGTTCTCGACGTGCTCCAGCATGCTCTGGCGCAGCCGTGGATTGAGATGACCAAGGACCTCACCGGTCACGACGTAACAGTCGTAGGGAGTCTTCAGCAGCCGGGCCATCCGCTCGTCGCCCACGCGTCCTCCGTAGACGCCGGCCCCCCCCTGGTAGGTGATGGCATAGGTCTTTCCCTTGCCGGACATCGCGAGGACGGCATCACCGGACACGTCAAACCGCTGCATCAATTCGACGGCATGTCGCAGCGGCAACGCGTTGATGTTGGGATTCTGCAGGGTGACGAACAGCGTACGGACCTTGCCGCCGGGCAGTGGCCTGGCCCATTTCGTATGCGGTGTCACGTAATTGTTCGACAGAGAATTTGCACGCTCGATGTCCTCAAGCGTCGGCGCAGCCAGCACCGTGGCGGGCACCAGCACAGAGATGCACGAGGCCGCGATGAGGCCTTCGAACCGATTGGTCATTCCGCTCCCCCTCACGTTGATAGACTCACACCTCATATTGAGTCACAACCTCCGCCCTGACACAACGTCGCCCGGCGAGTCTATCAATCCTGGCACGTCACAATGGTCTGAAATCGCAGGACCGCCCTGAACCGCTACACCGCATCGCTGAGAATCCACGCCCAACCTGATGGTGCCGACCACGGATCACCACTCCAGGCTGACGCTTCGGAAACCGGGTCCTCCGCCTGCCGCGGAATCCCAGGCGACCGCTTGAAGGACGTGACCGCGGCATGGAAACTGGGACTGGCCTGCGGATATCTGTCGTCTCATGGCGAGGCGGAGGCGTCTCGCAAGAATGAGGCCCTTTTTCTCACGGGATGAGCAACGGGATCGGCCGTCAGTACCAGAGACGGCAAATCGAACAGGCGGAGAACAATTCACCGTGATCGGCAGAATTCGCGTCACGATTGCTGTTGTGGTTGTCGTGGGTGTGCTGACCTGGGCGTGGTGGTGGGTGTCGTCAGATGACGGCATCAAACAAGCAGGTGAGGAGGCACGTCCCCAGATCGGCCCTCCGATACGATCCCTCCAGCCGAGCGAGTTCCTCAACACCTCGGCGGACTACGTCGGCAGCGAAGCCTGCGCCGAATGTCACCAGGATGAAGTCAACTCGTTCGCTCGCTCGGGAATGGCCCGATCGATGAGGACAGTCGATCTCGAAACGGAGCCTCCCGACACAAGGGTCTCCCACGAGCCCTCCCAACGCGTGCTGCGTTCGACACGACGAGATGGCAAGCTGGTCCACAGCGAGGAAATCAGCGGGGGTGAGACTCCATGGATCGTCGGGGAACACGAGATCCGGTACATCGTTGGTTCGGGTGCCCACTTCTCCATGTACCTGTGCGAGATCGATGGCTTTCTCGTCGAGTCGCCGCTGACGTGGTACACCGCCAAGCCGGAATGGGCGATGTCGCCCGGATACGACTCACCCAACCACCTGGGATTCCAACGGGAGATCACAGCAGGGTGTCTGTTTTGTCACGCCGGGCGGGCCACCGCGATCGATGACAGCTATCACCGGATCCGGATTGACGAGTTGGCGATCGGCTGTGAACGATGCCACGGCCCCGGCAGCTTGCATATCGCCAGCCACAGCGGAGCGGTGAAGTCTGCTCCCGGAGACCACAAACCGCCATACGATCTCACCATTGTCAATCCGGCCCGGCTCGATCGCGACCGCGCTGAAGCCGTCTGCCATCAATGCCACTTGCAGTCCCGGGCCTACGTCGATCCCCGCGGCCGAAGCCTGGCCGACTATCGACCAGGACAGGCTCTCGAGGACTTTCAGCACTACTACCGATCGACCGATCCACGGCAGCAGATGCAGGTCGTGGGGCATGCCGAACAGATGATGCTCAGCCGCTGCTACAAGGCATCAGAGTCTCTGACCTGCATGACCTGTCACAATCCCCATTTGACACCAGATGTTGCCGACCGGCCTGCCCACTACCGCCGGATTTGTCTGGCCTGCCACGAGGCACCCGGGACCAGTCAGTGCAGGGCAACAGTGACACAGCGACAGCAAACGCATCCTGCGGACAACTGCATCGATTGCCACATGCCCACCACGCCCACCACGACCCTGCACACCGCCGTCACACATCACCGTATTGGTCTGCACGACGACGACGAGGTTGCAGGCGATTCCAGGCCGCCTCGGCCGCAGACAGCAGAGGCCCTCGAACCACTGCACGACCTGTCCGGCTATCATCCGCTCGACCGCCAACGCTCTCTGGGCCTGGCCACCTTGAAACGGGTTTTTCAATTGGGTATGGACTCCGGCCCAGACGCCAGGCGACTTTGGAAACGGTCACAGGCACTGTTGACCCAGGCGCACAGGGCCGGGCTGTCGGATTCGGATGTGGACGCCACCCTTGCCCAATTGCTCTTCGCTGACGACACCAGCCGCGCGATCCGCCACGCCGCCAGTGCACTCGAGGACCCTGATATCGGTGTCGAGTCCCGGCTCAATTCCCTGTACGCCCTTGCCAGCCATTTTCACTCGAGAAACCGGCCCGACGCTTCTCTCCGATACCTGGATCAGCTGATCCAGATGCGTCGCAGCGCTTCAGACTGGGAATTGCGGGGCCTGTGCCAGTTGCAGCAGCGCAAGATTCAAGCCGCCATCGCCTCTCTCGAGACGGCTGTCGCGATCGATCCGGAATTGCTGCCCGCCCACGACCTGCTGGCGCAACTGTATGATGATCAGGGCCTGAGGGCACAGTCTGCCGGCCACCGCCGCAAGGTGCGCCGCCTCCGCGAGGTATTCAGAAGCCGGAAGCCGAAGTTTTGACCGCTTGTTCGCCACCCGCGGAGAGCCTCTCATGACCAACGACACTGGCAACGCAGATGCCAACGCCGAGATCGGTGAGGGCACGATCATCGAACCTGACGTGATCGTCGGATTCCAGTACCACCCCGACGCAGGAATTGCCCGCGTCGGCCGCAACAGTATTCTGCGACGTGGCACGCTGATCTACGGCGACGTCGAGCTCGGTGACTACTTCCAGTCCGGCCACAACGCGATCGTGCGTGCCAAGGTGAGAGCCGGTGACTACTGCACACTGTGCAACCAGTCGACCCTCGAAGGCGTCGTCCGCATGGGGACCGGCGTCCGGATCATGTCACACGTCTACGTCCCCACGCGGACCTGGTTCGGTGACCATGTCTTCGTCGGCCCAGGTGTTCACTTCCTCAACAGCCGCTACCCTGGCCGGGTCCCGGACGTGCCCACGCCCCGCGGGGCGACGATCGAAGACGAGGTCATGATCGGAGGTGGCGTGACGGTCATGGCCGGCATCACGATCGGCCGAGGCAGCTTCATTGCGGCCGGAGCGGTCGTGACCTGTGATATCCCGCCGAGAAGCTTTGTGAGGGGCTGCCCCGGCCGGATCGAGCCGCTCCCTGAAAAGCTCGACGTCGAGACCGACACATCGCTGTTGCTCCAGAAGCGGGACCTCTGGCACCCCCAGACCCCCGACCTGCAGACTGTCGATTGGCCGGACGACTGGGCGGAGTCCTGGTAGCGCACGACGCCCGCCGTCCTGGAGTGGTCGGCCGAGCGGGCCGACGCAATCCAGCGGCGCTGTGTACCGCCGGAGGCGAGATGTGCATCGAGTTAGAACGGAGGCGGCAGCGTGGGTCCGCCGGGAGCGAGCGGAGCCGCGACCAGAGGTGCCGGAGTTCAGGCGGAGTGAGCGGCAGCGGTGACAACACGCTGAAGGTCTGGGACATCTCGTCGCTGGCCACGTCCCAATAGCCCACCGGCACCCCGCCCGCCCCCGCGATAACCGGAGTCCCGCAGCGAGCGAGGGGCGGGGCCGTGGTTCGGATCTGGCGGTTACCGCCGGTGAGTTGAACGCCGGGGCTGGGGTGGGGAGACGGGGGTACCGTGTACGAGCCTGGGGAGAGGTGAGGACCGGCGGCTCTGAATTCCACAATGATGGCCAAGATCGGCTCACGTGCGTCCGCATCATGAGTTTCGGCCATGTTGGGCAGCAGACGTTGGCTGGATGAGGTGCTTTACTTCCGTTCTGTCACCAGTCGAATTGTCGCGGCCACTCCAGCCTGTACCGCGGCACCAAAGTTCTGTTTGGCCGCAGGGTCGACTGCACGCAGCCCCTGCAAAACTTGGGGATGCTTTTTTATCAGCCGCATGAGCAGATCGCTCTTTGTTGCAAAATTGGCGTTCTGATTCGGGTCGTTTTTCCTTCGATTGGCACCAACCAGGGAACTGCTGATTACACCAATAACTTGACTTTTTTCGTTCATCAGTGGGCTTCCGGAACTGCCATCCTGAATAGGTGCTGAAACCTGAAATTGGTTCTTGTTGCCTTGGAAGCCGGATACCTTGTTGATGATGCCCTTGGTTAAAGTCGGGTCGTTACCGACGGCATTCGGGACAGGGAAGCCTATCACCAGGATGGTCAACCCAAGCTTCACTGGCTGCGAGCTTGCGATAGGCAGAACTGGGAACCCACCGCCCTCGACCTTCAGAATGGCTAGGTCGTTTTTTGCATCGACGCCAATGATCCTGGCCGGACGTTTTTTCTTGTTGTGCACCACTGTAAGTTGTGTGGCCCCTCGAACGACATGCTCGTTTGTTACGAGATAGCCATTGGAGGTAATGAAAAATCCCGTTCCACTCCCCTTGCCCGGAATACCAATCCCGCCGGCACCGCCGTTCATGAATTGCTGACCGATGACTGTCGCGGAAGCAATTTGACCGGGACTTAAGAAACGAGACAGTGCGTTTCGGCGCAACCGTGCCCAGGAGTGGCCACGGGCAGCCGCCAGATCCCAGAAGGCGTAAGATCGAACACGATCGAACGGAACCTTGCCGGCCCCAAAGAAATACTGGTGACCAAGTTCGTACAACGCTTTCTTGTGCCCCTGTCGCCCTGCGCGGGCATACCAACGAGTCGCTTCAACCTCGTCCTTTTCGACTCCCTTGCCCTTGTCGTAAGCCCGTCCCATTTTGTACTGGGACTCGGCATCGCCGGCCTTGGCACTCTCCCTGAGCTTCTCGATGTCATCCGCAGCAATGACTGATGACGCCGAAAGAGCACAAAACAAGGCAACAAGCAGCGCCCCATAGAAAACAGGTACACGGTGCACGGTGGAGACCTCCACACGGCCAGGGAGCGGCAACGGGGCTTTTCAGCGTATCAGTGCGGCGCTGGGATGGCAAACGGTGTGGCGGCGAACACGCGATGACCGGAGTCCCGCCGCGAGCGAGGGGCGGGACCGTGGTTCGGATCTGGTGGTTACCGCCACTGAGTTGAACGCCGGGGCTGGGGTGGAACCCTGATCCAACCCGTTCCGGAACCTCCGATCAACACGGGAAACCGAGCTCGCCCTGGAGCACCCGCTGCACATCGTCTGCGTGTGGATCGGCAACACGCCGTCGGTGGCAATGTCCAACTACCTGCGGGCGACCGAAGCGGACTTCGACCGAGCGTTGACCAAGCCCAGCGCGCTGCAAAATGCGCTGCGGTATTCTGCCGCAGGGCGCCGCACGGCCTCGTAGCTGAGAATGGCCGATTCCAGCAAACCCGCAGAATGCGGGGGTTTGCGAGCAGATGCGGCCCGATGCCAGGAGGGCAAACCAGGCTCAGTGGTCCCTGCTGGATTTGAACCAGCGACCTCTCGGATGTGAACCGAGCGCTCTAACCGGACTGAGC
>MDTE01034907.1_pt1 | contig 39776 bp, 30 predicted proteins | sample 811231 | NCBI WGS metagenome assembly MDTE01 (sample SAMN05326651, study PRJNA326480) | marine metagenome | isolation source: seawater | place: Indian Ocean: Red Sea | collected 2010
AAATACACTTACCTCACAATAGGTCAACCATGTAACGATGGTAATGCGTGTCTTCGGAAACATTCGTTGCCATCAAATCTGAATATGTTATACAATGATTTCAGCTTTAAGGGGCTGTCAAAGAAAGCAAGAGATAGCATTATTGCTAACGCTAGTAGCAAGAGCAAAGATGATACGGAGAAGGTGAAGGAGAAAGAGACAGAGAAGAGGACACGGGTCGAACAAGAAGTAGACGAGGATGAGCCCTCGCCAAAGAAGGCCAAAAAGGAGAAGAAGGAAAAGAAGGAAAAGAAGGAATCGACAGACGTCGATCCCGAAATCGCAGAGGCGAACGCGATTCGCGCCAAGCTCGGTTTGAAACCCCTTCGCGGATAGCCGACGTCTCCATTGTTGTAACTATCATCCAGGACTTTCTTCACTCGATGTCGATGTCGTTCCCGCCATAGATTGTTGATTCATTTTCTTTATTAAACATCAAAACTCTCCAAACGTGTTGGTTGGCGCGCGCGAGGGGGTCCGCATCTCTCGGACCCCGCCTGCGCGTGCTCACCAATAGTTAAAAGACGCGTCCAGGTTGTTTGAATTGCGTGGAATAGTGCAAAGGTGTGCTACTACGACGTACATTACCTTACTTGGCCATCATCATCTTGACGAACTCTTCGTAGTTGACTTCCCCGTCGCCGTCGACGTCGGCTTCGCGAATCATCTCATCCACCTCTTCATCCGTGAGCTTCTCCCCCAAGTTGGTCATCACGTGTCGAAGTTCCGCGGCGGAGATAGTACCGTTACCATCCTTATCGAACACCTTGAACGCCTCTTGAAGCTCTTCTTCGCTGTCCGTATCCTTCATCTTCCTCGCCATGAGGTTCAAGAATTCTGGGAAATCGATCGTACCGTTTCCGTCCGCGTCGACCTCGTTGATCATGTCTTGCAATTCAGCCTCGGTCGGGTTTTGTCCGAGCGATCGCATCACGGTGCCGAGCTCCTTCGTCGTGATCGTCCCATCGCCGTCCTTATCGAACAGCGCGAACGCCTCCTTGAACTCGGCGATCTGTTCATCCGTCAAATCCGCAGCCATGGTGCCTCCGATTCGGTGCTCTTCGTCTGCGCGCGCGCGCGGGTCGTCGTCGTCGTACGTTCGCTCGCGAACGGTGGCGGACGAATCGGTTCGTCCGATTCGCGGTGCGTCGCTCGCGCGTTCGCCCGGGTGTGACGCGAGGACGTCGTCGTCGTCGTCGTCGTCGATCCATGCATAATTCTTCCATCGCCATCCGTCTCTCGAATCGACGAGTCCCGACCCGACGACCGGGGGGGGTCTCGATTCGAGTCGTTGCGTCGTCGGGCCGACCGAATCAACACACACACACATTATGTGCGACACATAAACTTCCCGGTTAGGAGGTGTCGACCCTCTCTATGGGGTGCGCGAGCTGCGCACCGTGCCTTGAGTCACGACCGGTCATCAGTCCGAGAGGTTTTCGTCGGGGCGCGACGCCCCGAGGGCGTCGTCGTCGTCGTCGTCGTCGTCGGCGGCGGCGCTCGTCCCCGCACACTCGAACGCGCGACGCGCGGACGACGACGAGCGAGCCCGATTCAAAACTCGACGACGACGAGCGATCGACGCGACCGCGCGGTGTGACCTCGTACAAGGAGGCGTGACGAAGGGATAGGATGACGATGACGATGACGATGACGACGGCGAGCGCGAGCGCGAGCGTCGTGGGAGCGTCCCGACGCGCGATGGGCGGGAAGAGCGTGCGCGCGTCGATGGTGGCGTCGATCGGTGGCGCGCGACGCGAGCGCGTGGTGACGTACGCTGGGAAGGGGAGAGGCGCGGGTCGACGCGGCGGGCCGTCGTCGCAGATGCAGCAGCAAGTCGAGCAATTCATGCCGCCGATCGATCCGGATAACGAACAGTTTGTGATTTACGTGCGATCGAAGCGAGGTATCAAGGCTTGGTATCCGCTCAACGTCGTCACCGGTGGAAGCGCGGCGAACACGTTGGTGAAGGGCTTGGACAGCTCCATTTCCAAGGAGATGGCGCAAAAGTCGTTGGCGCAAAACATCGGGAAAGCCATCTACCAGGATATGGATGCCATCGAAAAGGTCGCGCGATCGATGCCGATGCTGAAGCAAGCGAAGGAAATCGAATACGGTTTCGGCGTGTTGGACAAGGAGAACCCGCGATCGATGTTCTCCCCGTCCGCGGACAAGGTTTGGTTGATTCCGAGCGAGGAGGAGTGCGAGACGCCGGCGGATAAGATGTCGCAAGCGGCGGACAACTTGAAGAAGATGTTCGGTCAATAGGCGGCGCTTGTTTAAACATGACATACACATACATTCATATCATTACATACACACGCGTTCATTCATTCGTATCGTTCCCATCGCGTTTACTCGTCCGCGTAGGTGAATCGAGGACCGGGCGTGAGCGTGATTTCTCCGTATCCTTGAAGTCGCCCGTTTTCGTCTTGATACGCCGTGAGATAATCCGCACCAACCAAGACGAGCGTTTGGTAAAACAGACGAGCCGCTTTCGCGCGCGAGAGATGGTTGATGACGCATAAATCCGTGAGACTGACGCTCTCCATCTCCGTATCTGTCTTGGCAGAGGTGAAGACGGCGCGGGAGAGAAATTGTAAGAGATTCATTGAAGCCTTTCCGATATCACGCGGCGAAGCTCCGGGGTACAGTTCGTCTTCTTCCGTTTCCAAAAGGGACGGCTGCGTCGGCGTTGTCGTGTGACGACGACGCGAACTTCCGGGCTTGCTGAAATCGAGCTCTTCGCCGAGAATGTCATCGTAGTTTTCGGGGATGGGAAACGCGTCTTCTGGCTCTTCTGGAATGAACGTACCCGCGACTTTCGATCCACTCTCAAAACCCAAGCCAGAGCTTCGGCCGGATTTGAAGTGTGTCGATGGCGTCTTGTCGCGATTGAAGAAGCCAGCGAAAGAGCCTGGAGTGGACTTTTTCGCAGAGTGCACGGCGCGCATCTTCTCGGCGGATCGAATGTTTCCGTGTTCGTCGTACATGATGTCATAAAGTCGTCTCCGTTCGTCATCACTTTCGTAAGCATCTGGAGGTGGGGCGTTCGCAAACTGTTCAAAGGCGAAGCGAGCAGCCGGATCCACGACGAAGAGGCCGAGCGCTGATCGAGCACAAATGGAGGCGTTCGTCATGAACACTGGCGCGTGAAAGAAGAAATCGCGTTCGGCGTCGGTACTGTTGATGGCGGAATCAGCATCGTCCAAATTCGGACGGTCGAGCACGATATCATCCGTGTTCGCGAGCCAATGGCGGAAGACGTCGGCGCCGATGTGCGTTTGCTCGTCGAAGATGAACACGCGAGAACGAGCCAATCGCGCGATGCGTCGCCTCTTCATCATCGGTTCCGGAAGAGCCATCAATCGCGCAGCTTCCGCCTCACGCTCTCGCATGCGCTTCAACTGCGTACCGATGGGTTCCTCTTCGAGCGGTTCTTCATCCTCCGCCGCGAGCGGAAGCTGCTCGTCGATCGTCTCATCCGGGCGCGCGATTTGAAAATCCATGTATTCTTCGTCGTCTTCGTGCACGCTCACGCGTCGTCCCGCGTGAAATTGCATATTGAAATCGTATTCCTCATCCATGCGCGCCTGGTCGTCATCGATCGGCATTTGTAATTCCAAGAGATTGATGTGATCTTCGTCGCGCACCGTGTGTCGATCGCCGACGACTTCAAACGCCGCCTCCAATTGTTCGCTCGCCGCCATCTGGAACGCCTGCGATCCATACTGCGAAACATGCACGCGCTCAAACTCCGGCCGCGCTAAAATATCATCATCGTACGCCACCGTCATCGTCGCGCGCGCGTCGCGTCCACCCTCCGCTTCCTCGAGTAAATTTCTATCGCGGCGCGCCGTCGACGACAGCGCGTTCAAACGCGCGAGCGTCTTCATGCAATCGTCGTACAAAAAGCGAACCTTTCTCGAGTACAACGCCACAACACCACGCATCAACAGAGCCGCTAATCGCAGCGCCTACGAGCGAATAAAAGAACATCCACCCATCCTCTCTCTCGCGCCGCGAGAGAGCGACGGGGGAACGTCGTCGTCAGCGCCCTCGCGTTTCAAAAACTCAAAACCGTTCGTCACGCACCAGCGGCGACGGCGGATCGATGATCGTCCGGCACGTCTCATTGATTGAAATATTATGCGTCTTATTCCTCGTCATTCGATCCGCCTTGTCCGGTTGATTCGCCAGTATCTGCGTTCGAACGCGGTCCGTCAGTCTCTCCGTCTCGGTCCTTTCAGTCTCTCTCCCGCGACGCTCCACGCACCCATATCTGCCCGAGCGCGCCCTTGGCGCACAGGAGCTCGCTCGAATAAAACATGTATATTTTTCTTCGCCTCTTTCTCCGTCCCTTGCCTCGTCTCGCGTCGCGTCGACGTCGCGAGGCGTCGACTGAGGTTCCGAGACGACGCGCGCGTCCGAGGTGGCTCGACGCCAGAGGTCGACTCGCGTCTCGCGTCGACTTCACCGACGACGAAGGCGACGCGCGATGTCGACGGCGATGGCGCACGCGATGCAGATGCAAGAGAAACTTCGCGAGGAGTCTCGATCGTACGAGACGTTGGCGGAGGGTGCGTCGCGACGACGCGACGCGCGCGTGATTCGATGTCGATGTCGATGTCGGCCGAGTGCGCGACGATGACGACGACGACGACGACGACGACGACGACGCGCGACGACTGACGAGGAAGATGCGGATGCGCGCGCAGAGATGAACGCGAACGTTGTCGCGCGTCAACAGGCGCAGCAACAGTTGAGCGAGAACGAGATGGTGCTCAAGGTGCGTCGAGCGCGATCGCGTCGAGTTGACTTTTTCCCACTGACGACGTTTTCGTTCTTCAAACGCGCAGGAGTTGGAAATTTTGGAGGACGACGCCAAGGTGTATAAACTCACGGGACCGGTGCTCATCAAACAAGATCTCAGCGAGGCGCGCGGGAACGTGGAGAAGCGTTTGGATTATATCCGAGCGGAGAACGAGCGGTTGGAGAAGGCGTCGGCGGAGCTCGAAAAGAAGCAACGCGACAAGCAGCAGGGCATCATCGAGTTGCAGCAAAAGATGATGCAGCTGGCGAATCCGAGCGGAGAGGGGGCGTGAGCGATGCGTCGTCGTTATACAGTAGAGTAGTTATTGAGAATATCAATCGATCAGTGTAGGATTTTCGTACATCTATCGGCTGCGATGCTGCGAGCGATTTTTTAATAGTCTGAGAGACTGTCGCGCCTTGGCGACGCGGTCGTTGTAATCGCGCTTGCGAATCGTATCGGCGCGATTGTTTCGAATGAATTCGAGTCGTTTTCGCTCCAGCATCAAACGTTGGTTCTCTGCGGACGTGCTCACTTCTCTGAGCGTCTTCTCGCGAGCGCTCTGCGCGGCGAAGATGGGCACCATTTCGTCCTTGTACGCCTCAAACTCGCCGATGGATTTCGACGCGCGGGACACAAAGTCCTCATCCTTGACGCTCAAGAGCTTCATCGGGAATGGGTCAGGAGCGAGATCGTACTGTTCTAAGAACGTGTGTCTCGGCCGAATGCGTTGATCCAAGGAGAGCGAGAAATACGCGGGGTACTTGACGCACGTGTCCTTCGTACCTCCGAGCTTGTCGGTCAAGTACTTGTACTTGGGACGAAGCGAATCCTCCACAGAGAGCGAAAAGAATTGCGACAGTCGAGTGACAGTGAGCGCCGCTTCGCTGTCGTTCATGCCGATGTCACCGAGAAAATTGAGCTTCTCTTCCAAATTATCGAATGAGTAGTGTAACATTTGCGGATGCCGCGTGAGCATCTTCACGACGTTTTCGTCGCTTATGCCGAGATCGCGCAAAAACTCCAAACGGGGCTGAATCTGGTTCTCGATTGAAAACGTCAGAATCGCCGGCGAACGCTGAATGAGGAGCGGAATGTCCTCGGCAGCCACGCCCACGTCTTTGAAGTATTGCACTCGCGCCATCAAGCCCTTCTGAACGCTCAAGTGCAAAATGCTGGGTTGCTTGCCCAAAATGTCCGCCAACTTTTCCTGGGGCACGCCAATCTTCGTGAGATAGCGACAGCGCGGAATGGAGTGTCGATTGCGCTGAAGCAAAATTCGCGGATCCTTGTTCACGATTTGCCTCAAATTCTTCTTCTCCAAACCGAGTTCGCTCTGCAAGTACTCGACGCGAGAGATGACGCGAGACACCGGTCTGTTGAACAACTCGGAGCAGTTAACGACAACCCTCTCCAAGTCCGCCACCTTCAGTCCGATGGACGTGAGATACGTCACCATCGGTCGCCAATGCGGCTCGAGCGCGAGTTTTTTACTCAACTTGTTAAACTGCGCGTCGCTCAGCGTCTCGTACTCTTGATGCTCCAGCGTCTTCCAATCCACAAAACTCTGCCAATCCATCTTCTTGGCCGTTTTCCTCCCAGTCTTCTTCGCCGCCTTGGCGTTCGGCGTCGTCGCCACCGGCGTCGGCTTCTTCGTCATCAACGGTTTCCCCAACGCCTGTCTGCTTCGCAACCGCAGCATCGTCGCCTCGATGACCGCGCGCGTCGTCTCCTCGTCCACCTCATCCTCATCCTCATCCTCATCGAAACTCATCGACATCGCGTCTTCAAACACCGCGGGCATCATCGCCGGCGGCGCCGCGCGCCCACCCTTGACCGCGTTCCTCGCCGCCCTCGTCTTCGCGCGCTCCGCGCGCGCGCGCGCCGCGCCGTCGCCGTCCCCGTCCCGCGATCCTTCCTCTCCCGCCTCCACCGCGCGCGTCCTCACCCCCTCCCGCCCTCGTCGCGGCGCGCCGTTCACTCGCGCGCGTCCCCACGCACCCTCTCGACCGCTCGTCGTCGCGCGTCGCGCGCTCGCGACGCGCGCGCCGACCACCGCCGCCGCCGCCGTCATGCCCACCGATTCTTCCTATCCACCCTCCTCGCGCGCGTCGTCGCCGTTGTCTCCCTCGCGCCTCTCTCTCGCGGAACCCGTCTCCGAACGCGCGCGCGTCACGTCGACGCACCCCGCGGTCGCGCGCGCGCGCTCGGACACTCGACCCGCGCGCGCGTCGATCCCTCGACGCGTCGACGTGTGTGGACGTGTGACGCGTCTCGGGTACGTGTAGGGTCATGACTCAATGGCAGGGGGGGGGTGCACGTCATCGCGATGCGCGCCGTCGTCTCGCGCGGCGGCAGACGACGTCGCGCGCGCGGCGGTGACGACGAGCGCGCGCGTCGACGGTGAGCGGGTCGGTCGGTGTACCGCGCGAGCGCGCGAGCGGCGCGGTCGAAGCGCGGCGAGAGGCGCGCGCGAGGTCGAGACGCGCGGTGGAGGCGAGCGCTGGCGCCGGCGGCTGCGCGACGCGCGCGCGTTCGAGTCCGTGGTGACGCGTGGACGACGTCGAGACGCGCGGTGGAGGCGAGAGGAGGCGCGTGAGAGGGGTGTCGAGCGCGCGGCGCGCGCGGTCGCCGGACGAGCGGTCGAGTCGAGGGGTGGACGGCGGCGATGCAGGCGGCGGCGAGCGCGTTTGGGGGTTTAGGGCGCGTCGGCGCGGAGGCCGCGGGAAGACGGTCGACGACGGCGGTGCGAGCGTCGAACGACGCGAGGGGGGGAGCGGGGTTGAATGATCCGCGACGTGCGAGGGATTTGGTGCGCGCGAGGGTGATTTCGGATCCTCCGGAGGGTAAGGTGGGCGGCGCGCGAAGGAGGCGCGCGAGAGACGGCGCGAAGGAGGCGCGAGACGGCGCGGATGGACGGATGACGACGTTGGGGGGCGCGGTCGCGGAGGAGTCTCCCGTGACATCGGTGGTCAAGGACGACGCGACGAGCGAGATGTCGTGGACGCACTACAGGACGCATCCGACGCGCGGAGCCGCCGCGAGCGCGTACAAGCACGCCGTCTTCATGACCCCGGACGACGGTTTCATCATGGGGTCGCAGAAGACGCTGTATCACTTGCACCGATGCCCGTGTCCGACGTGTAACGTTTTTAGATGTCGCGTGCGCAACGGCGTGGATCACCAAGGCAATCCGATCACCGTTCTGAAGATCAGCGAGGGTGAGTTCGAGACCCTTAAGGAGGTGGGCTCGTTCAAGGACATGACCAAGGTGGAACAGTTGCGCAGGAAGAGAATAGGCAGCGCGAACGCCGGGAAGGTGCCGTGGAATAAGGGTGGGAAACATAGCAAGGAGACGATCGAAAAGATCCGCGCGACGACTTTGAAGCACATGCAAGATCCAAAGTACAGGGAGCGATTGAAGCAATCGTACAACGGATCAAACGCTCGACACTCGGCGTTCACGCGGACGAAGATTAAGAGGGCATCAGTAGAGCGGGCGCGAGTCAAGAAGATAGCAAAATCGACGGATGAGTCGGTGCGCGTATGGGGGCCGAAGCGAGGTCGCAACGGCGCCGCATCGAGCGGCATGTTTGCGCGCAGAAATTCCGCGGTGATGACTGTGTATTTCGGCGTCAACGGCTCCGCCGACATAGCGCGACTTCGTAAGCGTCAAAAAGAAGAGGAAAAGGTGCGACAAAAGGAGCAGAGAGAGTTGAAGAAGAAGACAGTCTCCACGCTCGTCGCCAAACGTCGCGCGATGTCCAAGAAGAAACCGAAGAAGCCGCAAAAGCGATCCTCCGAGCACCGCAAGAAGATTTCACAAGCCATCGCGAACAAGTGGCGCGACCCAGAGTACGTGGCAAAGATGCGAAGTCCTCGCAAGTCACCGGCGAAGAGACCGGCACAGCGTCGACAAGCAAAACGATCGAGCATCGATCCGGCCAAGAAAAAGCTCCTGGACGACATCACCGCCATGTACAAGAAGGCTGACGCCGCGGTGAAGATTCTCAGAGAGCGCGTCGACAACGGCGTCGCGGTAGACCAAGCCGTTCTCGCGCAAGCGACGCAAACGCGAAAGCAAACGCGAGCGATGCTCGAAACCGTTCAGCGCAGCATAGATAAAGAGTCTGCCTCGTCGTCGTCGTCGTCGTCGACCGCCGCCAGAGCGCGTCCGCGATGACCGCCTTCTTCGCCGCGGGTCCGACCCCGCCCCGACGACCATCTTCGGACACTCCACTCGGCGTAGACATTTAACACACACCACGACGTACCGCCGCGATGCTCGATCCACACCCGCGCGCCACCCATCCGCCCGTCTCTCCCCCTCTCGCCTCGCGCGTCTCCGTCCGACCCGCCCTCTCCCCATACATTACCTCTCCGGAGCCCATCCAATACCACTCACCCACCCACGAACGATAAAGAGAGAGGGTTCAGACGCATTCGCATTTCAAAACCATCCACCGCACGCGGTGGCCCCTGTCCGACCGACCGCCTGTCCGACCGACCACCACTCCACCGATCACGACTCCCCACACAGTCCCCCACCGCCCCACCCGCGTTGCCCTCGACGCGAGTCGTCGGATCGGCACATCGCGCGCGCGCGTCGCGCCTCCGCGTCGGTCGCGTCCCCCGCACGCGCGTTCGACGTCCACGCGCCGCGTCGCGACGTCTTTGCCTCGACGTTCGACGTCCACGCGCTCGCGAGATCGAGACCGCACGACGCGCGACGCGCACGTCGTCGTCTCATTCATTAGAATCTCTCCGCACCGTCGAGCGGTCAGACGGCGAGGGGATGAAGCGGTCGCGCGATGACGGCCCGGGGTCGAGCGCGGTGGTGAAGAGGTGCGCGCGAGAGACGCGATCGGTAAAACTCGTGCGCGCGGGGGGATGCGTCTCGTGTCTCGTCTCGTCTCTCGTCGTCGCGAACGGGCGCTCGGATCGACGCGCGCGAGACGCGAGGAGAAACGGACGGCGAGGAAATTGCACGCGCGATCGTCAGGTCGAGTCGGCGCCGAGTTTGCGACCGACCGACCGACCGATGCCTGGATGGGGACGGGACGACGGCGCGGGACGGGGATGGATGGATGGATCGTGAGAAGTGAGGAGTGACGCGATGTGGGGAAGAGATGTGTGGGACGTGGATGATTCGAGCGACGCGACGCGACGCGGTGCGGGGGAGACGGTGGGGTGATTCGACGGAATGCGCGACGATTGACGACGACGTTCGCGCGCGCGCGCGCTTTTCGTCTCGGGTACGCAGGCCCGGCGCCGCGGCGTCGCAAACCTCGGAACAAGCGAGGAAACAGGAGGCGTTGAGTTATCTCAAAGAGTTGAAGGAACGATTGAGCGATAAGAAGAATACGTACGCGGATTTCTTGGATATCATGAAGGATTTCAAGGCGCAGCGTTTGGACACGGAGGGGGTGATCAAGCGCGTCAAGCAAATCTTCGCGGGGCACAAGGATTTGATTTTGGGATTTAATCAGTTTTTACCGCGCGGACACGAGATTCGGAGCGAGGACCTCGATCAGGAGGAGGCGAGACAGCGCGCGCAGGGTGGTGGGAAACCGCAGGTGGAGTTTGATCACGCCATCTCGTACGTGAATAAGATCAAGTCGAGATTCGCGAACGACGAGCGCGTGTATAAACACTTTTTGGAAATTTTGAACATGTACAGGAAAAACTTGAAGACGATTTCGCAAGTGTACGATGAGGTGGCGCAGCTCTTCAAGTCGCACAACGATCTATTGGAGGAGTTTACGTACTTTTTACCGGATTCGACGCAACCGGCGGCTGGGAAGAAGGGTCGCGGACGCGGCGCGATGCGAGGACGAAAGGGCGCGCCCGTGGAGACGCCCGAGGAGGCGGAGGCGAGACGCGCGGCGGCGGCGCTCGCCAAGGAGCTCATGTTTTTCGAAAAGGTCAAGGCGCGTTTGCGCAACAGAGACGCGTACAACGAATTCATCAAGATTTTGAACATCTTCAACCTCGGCATCATCACCAAGATGGAGATGCAGACGCTCGCGTACGACATTTTGGGCAAGTTTCCCGAACTTCAATCCGGGTTTAGCGACTTTGTGGCGCGATGCGAGGCGCTCGATTTCGATCCCGCCATGGCGAAACGACCGGTGGAGAAGCTCACGCCAAAGGATTTACAGCTTATGAAGGTGGTGACTGAGCGCGAAAAGTTTGTCTCCAAGCCCATCTCAGAGCTCGAATTGTCCAACTGCGAGCGATGCGGACCGTCGTACAGACTGCTTCCAAAGAACTTTCCTCCGGCGCCTGCGTCGACGAGAACGGATTTGTGCAAGGCGGTGCTCAACGATAACTGGGTCGCTGTGACGTCTGGATCTGAGGATTATTCGTTCAAGGCGATGCGTAAGAATCAATACGAGGAGGCGTTGTTCCGATGCGAAGACGATCGATTTGAAATCGACATGATTCTCGAAACGACGAAGACGTGCATCGAAAAGTTGCAGAAGTACGAAGAGGAGCTCGGGTCGATGCCCGAAGAGGCAAGAGAGGAAGCGATCATGCCCGACGGTTACATGGGAGCGGTGTACGAGCGCGCCATCTTGCGAATCTATGGCGAGAGAGGTGATGAAATCTTGTACTTGGTGAAGACGGCGCCGAAGGCGACGATTCCGGTTGTTCTCAAGCGCTTGCTGCAGAAGCAAGAAGAATGGAGGCAACTCAAGACGGATATGATGCCAATTTGGACGGACGTCTACGAAAAGAACTACGCCAAGTCGCTAGACCACCAATCCTTCTACTTCAAGCAGATGGACAAGAAGTCGCTCTCCGCGAAGGGCATGACGCAAGAGATCAAGGAACTGAACGACAAGAAGAAGGTTTCCGACGAGGTCATCGGTAAGGGGATGCCTCCCGTCGATGAGTCGCCCGATCTCGCCTTGGACTACTCCGACGCTCGCGTTCACGACGATGTCTACGCCGTCATCAAGTTTAGTACGAAGGAAATGCTCAGCGCAGAGCAGGGCGAGCGCGTTCTCACGCTCTATCGCAACTTCGTAGAATCTTTCTTCAACGTTCGACGTCAAAATGCGGACGACTTCAAGGATACGGCCGCGGAGGCTGCCGCGAATTTCGTTCGAGGAACAGAGCAAGAGGATGTGAAGAAGCTCAATGAGAATAAGAAATCTGATTCGGATGACGAAGACGAGGACGAAGATGACAAGATGAGAGTCTCTAGCGCACGCAAGGCTCCCAAGCCGGAACCTAAAGACGAAGAGGCGATGGAGGAAGCCGACGAAGATGAAGAAGAAGAGAAGGAGTTTGCGCACTGTAAACCGGTAACCGGTATCATCGATGAATCTGAAGTTTCAGCCGCGATGTCTCTCAAAAACATGAACAGAAGCGTCTTTTACGCAAACGACGCCATCTATCACATGTTTAGACTTCACTCGCATCTGTACGAGCGTTTAGCGACGGCAAGAGAGAGTGCGACGACGATTGCTAAAGCGCAAAAGCCGGCTCGAAAGCAAGCTGCCGTTCACTCGGAGTTCCTGAATTTGCTCTTCCATTTGCTGAACGGTACGACGACGGCTGGAAAGTTTGAGGACGACTGCCGAACGTTGCTCGGAGCGAAGTCGTATCTTCTTTTTACTTTGGACAAGTTGATTTACAAGGTGATCAAGCAAGTGCAGCTCGTCATTCAAGAAGAGCCGAGCGGTAAACTCTTACATTTGCACGATTACGAGCTCGCTCGCGACGCGGCGTTCAACGAAGGCATCTACCGCGCAAACGCATGCGTTCTTTTACAAGAAGAGCCATGTTACCGCCTGGCGTCTTCTGAAGACGGTAAGCAGATGCACGTTAGACTCGTCGAGGTGGGGCCCGAACGACCGGAACTCCCCAACGGTGCGATGGACGCGAGATTCGCGGCTCACTTACAGGGCTTCCTCACGACTGTCGCCGGTGACGACATCCCGGAATCAGTGGAACTGGATGATGATGAAGAGCGTACCGCTGTCTTCCTGACGCGATCAAAAGAACGGGCAGGTTTTACGGACATAAGTTCGGCGATGGAAAACACTACAGTAGCGAACGCTTTAGAGTGCAAGGTGAACTGCACGAGTAGCAAAATGTCTTACGTTTTAGACACCGAAGACGTGCTTCGCCGGACAAAGAAGAAGAGTAAACAGAACGCCAAAACATCGGCGAAGAAGAAGTCACTGCAGGAGAAGAACGAGAAAGCTCGTATCGCGAAATTCCACGCTTGGATAGAGGAGAAAGCGAAAGAGGGTGAGGATGCGATGGAGACTGACAAAGCGTAATCCACAAAGCTATGCGTTGGATGCCAGTCGCGGCAAGCTTTCGTTGGATTTTCGTACATCAGTAGGAAGTCTTGCTCGGAGATCCGATAATAATCTCAATTCATTACATCTACAGTAGGTACTTTGCTAATGCCAGTTAACTCAATTGACAGCGCTTAATTTGTGTTCGTCCCAAAATCGCCTGAAGCTGGAGCGCGTCAATGTTTCGACTTCATCTTGCACTTTTTCCAACTTTTGTGTCAGTATCTCATTTTGCCAACGCTCTGCCTTCAGGTGCGTCTGAGCTTCGCGCAGGCGCACAAGCTCAGACTCTAGTTGCCGGCACCGTCGCTCGCTGTGAGAAAGTTTCTTGTTTAATTCTTTACACTGGCTTTCCGAAGCTGCGAGCGGAGCGACTAAGGAGGCATTATGGTGACGGACTTCGCTGAGCTCTGTGCTGTACTTTGTTAAGCGATCCTTCATTTCTGCTGATGATTGTTGCAAGCGCTCTATCTCGCGCGCTTGAGAATCCGTGCGAGCGTTGAAATATTCCTTGAGTTCAGCGCACGACTTTGTGTGCTCGTCTTTGAGTTTACTCATGTACGATTCATAACGAGAAACAGTTTCACCAATCTGCTCCTCCACGCGTGTTTTTAACTTTGCCATAGCCTCGAGAGTCTCAAGCTCGACCTTGCTGACGTGACTCTCGGCTTCGTGTCGGATCTCATCACGGATGACTTCGATGTCTGCTGTTTTTTCTAATTTTAGTTTACGCTCAGAGTCCACGTGAGAGCGCAAGGCATCCCGAACCCCTTGCTCTTTTCGTTCGAGCTCGCTATGCACGAGCTCTATTTGTGTGCGACAGTCATCACGAATTTGCGAGCTTAGCTTTTCGGATTCCGTACGAAGCTTATGTTCTTCTTCCAGATGTTCGTGCTTGACTTGCTTGAGTTTTTGCGTTTGTAACCGAAGTTCCATCGAATGTCGTTCCTCCGCCGCTTCGAGATCCCGCTGAGCATCGCGCAACTTCTGCTCGACGACACGCAACTCATTCTTCGTTATTTCCCAAAACCCATCGATTTTATCGCGCTCGAGTTGCATGTAGTTTCTCCTCTCGTTCGCCTTGACCACCTCGTGCTCCACAGCGTCTATTTTTGCTACTAGATCTGAGCGGTTTTCTTGCACATTCGACTCTCCGGTTCCATCGGCGGTGGAACGGGACCTTGATTTCGTCTTTTTGACCGACGCGCCCGATCGTTTTGTAGTCGCCGTCTTTGTGTCCTGTTTTTCCTTCGGCATGCGTGAGGCGAGTTTTGAGGAGCGGGCGGCTGTCGGGGATTCTCGTTTACGAAAACTCTTGTATTACAGAAACTCAATCATTGCGTGGATCGAGTTGAGCACGATTACGATCAATAGCAACACGCACCAGCCATCGCCTTTACTTTTCTTGAACATCCAATAATTCAACTACGAGCTCAAACGTGGCGCCGGGAGGGATTTCGCCTTCGCCCACGTCTTCAAAACCAACATCCGAAGGAACGATAAAGGTACGGCGGCCACCGACCTTCATCCCTTTCAGCGCCTCGGGGACGTAAATGAGCGGCGGCGGCTTCGGGCCGCTGCCTCCAGTGAACAAGCCACCTCCACCTTCGACTTGTATTTCGCGCTTTGGGGTAGCGACGGCGGTGACCTCTCTGGTCAACTTGAAAGTTTCAATCGGCGCACCGGGGCCGTTACGCGAGCCGCCCTTCTTCACTTGCAACTCGAGTTCGGTGCCGACGTCGCCGATGAGGAGAGCTCCAATATCCTGGATAGGTTTGTTGACGAGGTCGTCGACGCCGTCGATCGCAACGATGACGTCGTTCGGCTGAATTCCGGCCCGATCCGCCGGGCCGTTGAACACGCACTTCACTACATACAACTCCTTCAAATCGGGATCGATTCGCACTTCGATACCGACGCCGATGACGTTCTTCCTCTTCGCCGCTTTGGTGAACTCATTCGGAAGCGTCCCGTACTTGAACTGAAACGGTTCGCTGATGGTACGATTTCCACCGAGCGTTCGCGCCTCGCGCGTGGACGACACCGTGAGACCTCTGAACTTGCACTCAAAGTGCGTAGTGGCGAGCGTGCCCGGCGCGATCCTTCTCCCCTTGCCCTCCACGACGTCCGCGTATTTCACCGGCCCGTGCGGCAACCCGCGAAACTCAAACGCCGCCGTCTCCGCGTACGCATCCTCGCTCAGCGGTCCGCGCTTCTTCAGCTCCTTCTTGAATCCAATCGCCCGCGCGTCGTCCGCTCGTGAGATCATTCCGAGCGCGAGCGCCGTCGCGAGCGCCTCTCGACGACGCACGCGCTTCATCTCATCATCGCTGACGTCGGCGTTCTCACGCGCCGTGGTGGCGCTCGCGGCGACGCGCGCGCGACGATTTTCGACGCGCGCGCGAACGATGCGCGTGCGTGGCGTCGCGTGGGCGGTTCGCGAGGCGAGAGACATCGCGCGCGGAGGTGTGCGGGCCGTCGCGCGCGGGGGCGGCGCCGTGGACGCGAAGACGAGCGGCGAAGCGGCGAGCGAGCGTTTACAATACATCTCTCGGGTCAACGTCTAACGTTCGTTTGAGAAGAACGACGACGCTTAAAGCCACGAGCGTCGTGGACGCGGCGCCGAGCATGGCGAAGGTTTTGCTCGGACCGGCGGTGACGTCTTGCAAATTTTTACGTCCGTCGGCGGGCGGCGTCGAGAATTTTTTCCCAGACGTAAAGAGCGGAGACAGACCGGTGTATCCCATCGCGCATCCGGCGAGGAAGCCCCAGAGGTGTCCGGTGGAGTTCACGACGTGTAATCCGTCCTCGGTCGGGACGCCGGCCAGGTATTGAAACCCGACCGCGAAGACGGCGCAGTACAACAAACGCACGGTGAAGCCGCGATAGTTCCATTCGTTTTCGACGTTCAACGCCGAGTACAGCAACAATGCGCCGAACACGCCGAAGAGACCGTCGCTCGAGGTGACGTGTAACGTCGACGGTTCCATCGCTAAACTTCCGATCCCACCGGCGGCGGCGCTCAGTACGTACACCGTCAAGAAGGGTCTCGTCCCGAGCAACGCCTCCGCCTCGGCGGCGATCGTCAGAAACGCCGCGTTGACGAGCGCGGCGTGTACCAATCCGAAATCCACCAAGCTCGCCGTGAACGCGCGCATCCACTGCGATTCATACACCACCGCGTTGTCGAATTGTGCCAATCGCATGAACACATCGCCGCCGTTCGACGCGCCGCTTCTCAGAAGCGCCAAGTCGACCGCGAACGCGCAGCAGTGCACAAAGGCTAAAAAATACGCCGCTCGCGGGGATTCCGTCGGCACGTTGTACACCTCCGACAGTGGACTCCAATACGGTTTCCACGACGCGTCCGTCACTCCCTCCGGCGTCGCGCGTCCTCTCTCCCCGCGCTTCGCGCCGCGCGTCCTCCGCGCGTCCCCGGCGTTCTCCCCCTCCTCCGCCTCCTCCGTCGTCCTCTTCGACGCCGTCGATTCCCCTCGTTCGAGCACGGACGCCAACGCATCGATCGATCTCGACGCCGACGGCGTCGCCTCGTCGTCGACGTCGTCGTCCGCGCGCGCGCGCGGCACCGTCTCGGTCGTTCGCCTCGTCATCGCGATCCTCGTCGTCGTCGTCGGCCGCCTCCCTCTCGCGCGCCGTCTCGCGCGTCGCGCGTCGAGCGACGTCGACGCGCTCTTCCGCGCGCGCGTACACGCGACGCTCGCCGACGAACGCGTCGTCGTCGTCGTCGTCATCGGTGATGACCGCAGAGTGCGGCGTCGCGTCGTCATCGGTCATGACCGCGCCCGTCGACGGCGGCGGCGACGATGACGCCGCGCGCGCGCGCGATGCGAACGCCGACGTCGTGACGGACGTCCCCGCCAAGCGCGCCAAGACGACGCCGTCGCGCGCGCGAGGAGAACCGTCGCCGGGAACCGCCGCCGCCGCGCCGACCGAGACGCGTCCCGCGTCGACGTCGACGGACGCGCGCGCGTCGGCGCGAGAGGGCGTCGTCGCCGGCGCGGGGGGTGGTACCGCCGTCGCGCAGGGGGTGCCGGGAGGATGGGACCAGCGGGCGTTCGCGTCGTGGTTGGACGCGCGCGGCGTGCGGCGCGTGAGCGAAAAGAAGCGACGCGCGTGGCGATACGGGTTCGTCGTCTTCGGCACGATGGAGGAGCGCATAAGGGGTACCGAGGCGATGGAGGCGTGCGAGTTTAACGGTCGAAGCGTGCGCGTGAGGCAGGCGACGGCCAAGGGGAAGTCGGCGAGGGATGGAGGATTGGTGAGCGCGGAGGGGACGAGCGCCGAGGCGCTCATCGAGGCGGCGAACGCCAACGCGAGGAGGGATATTCGAGACGTCATCACGCCGTTGTGGGGGGTGGCGTACGGTGAGCAGTTGGCGATGAAGCGAGAGACGGTGGCGGAGGCGCTGCGGTGCGTGACGAGAGGGTTGAGGAACGCGTGCGTGAAGGCGAAGAAGAGCGGTCGGCGCGCCGAGTGCGAGTGGTTGCGCGCGGCGTTGGCGAACGACAAGTTGTGTTGCGGGATGGAGGGGATCGTGCGTTCGCCGGTGTTGAATGGGTATAGAAATAAGAGTGAGTTTACAATCGGATCGAGCGCTGACGGTGAACCGACGTGTGGATTTAACGTCGGATCGTTCAGAGACGGACTCACCGCCGTGGCGCCGCCGGTGGGATGTAGAAACATTAGCGACACGGCCAAGCGCTTGGGAGACGCCGTGCAGACGTACCTGCGCGCTCGAAGGGCTGAGGGGAAGGGTTTGCCGGTGTACGATAAGCGCCACGCGACGGGATTTTGGAGATTGTTCGTCTGTCGCGAGGGCGGCATGGCACCGTCGAGCGAGCTCGGGTGGAGAGACTGGTTACGGCCGGGCGCGGGTCCTCCAAAAGCGCCGGAGGAGTCGGCGGAAGACGCACACGCCGAAAACGAGAAACCCGAAACGCCGTTCGAGTACCCGGACGAGGAGTTTTCGTTGCCCGCGCCGACGACGAAGGGTGAAAAGTCCGAAGTCTTGGTGATGTTGCAGGTGCGCAAAGCCGACTACACGGAGGAGCAAATCAAAGAGGAGTGTGACGGTGTGTGCGCCGCGATCGACGAAGCGGCGCGAACGGCGACGCCGCCAATCAATGTTAAAGCGCGTCTGGTTCAGTTTTACGACGGGAGATCGAACGTCGCCCCGGACGACGCGGAAATACGCAACATACAGACGAACGCTCTCAGCGAAAAGTCTGCGGATGTCATTCACGAACAGATGTGTGGACTCGAATTCTCGCTCTCGGCGACGGCGTTTTTTCAAGTCAACACTCCCGCCGCAGAGGCGTTGTACCGACTCGCGGGAGAGTGGGCCAGTCCGAATGGGAAAAGCCTGTTATTGGACGTGTGCTGCGGCACCGGAACGATCGGGCTGACGTTGGCACGAGACGCGAAGAAGGTTGTCGGCGTGGATATAGTCGAAGAGTCCATCAAAGATGCGTTTGTGAACGCCAAACTGAACGGCGTGGATAACACGGATTGGCAGGCGGGCAAGGCGGAACAGTTGATTCCAAAAATTTTGAACGACTACAAAAATCGCATCAAGCCGAGTCGTACCGTTGCGAAGAAATTCGTGCGACTCAACGATGAAGACTTCAGCGGAGACGAAGCCCCGGAGGCGGTCGCGCAACCTGAAGAACCCGAGGACAAGGAGTACGAGTTCGATGACGTTGTGGCCATCGTCGATCCTCCGCGCGGAGGACTGCATCGCAACGTCTTAACCGCGCTTCGGAGAGAAAATCGCCTAAAGCGTCTCGTGTACGTGTCGTGCAACGCGACCACGATGGCAAACAACGTGATCGATTTGTGTGTCCCGCAGGGTCTCGACGGGAACGGAGGAGGCGTCCCGTTCCAACCCGTCAAGGCGTTGGCGCTCGATTTATTCCCGCACACGAAACACGTCGAAGCGATTTTACTCCTCGAACGATAGACACCCTAGATTCACGAAGAGACTGTAACGCACGCGTACACGTTCTTTGTATTTCAATCGATCATCCTACAATAGTACTACTCTATCTACGGCGCGTCGCGCACAAAACAACAATCCTACTTGCCGTCGTCTTTTCGGCGAAAAAATCTATCCACGACCACATCCGGTTCGTTCGGTCGCACCAACACGTTCCGCTCTCGAAGCGTCCCGTCATCCATCAATTTACGAATCTGTTCGGTTTTCCACCCGTCCCCTCGCTGAAACAACCGACACGTCACGACGAGCTCTTCGCCCTCTGCGCCGCGCGCGTCTCCGCTCAGCATGAACTTTTTCCTCCCGCCTCGCGTCGTCTTCTCCACCTCCCCTCCGTCGAATCGCACGCGCGTCTCGTTCGCCGAGCTCAGCGTCGTCTTATCGACGATGGTCACCCCTCGTCCGTCGTCATCGCACGCGATCGCGAGCTCCGTGCGCACGGCGTCGACGATGGGACACGCGAGTTTCGGGACACCGAGCGGCGCGATGAGCGCGCAGAGACCGTCACCGAGCGACTTATCCTCGCGCCACTCGCCCTCGATGGACGCGGGACACCGTTTGCCGTCGATGTATCGCGCGAACGAGCGCACCGCGGCGACGGCGTCCTCGAGCGCGCGCATCTCTGCCGACGCCTCTGGGACACCGACGGCCGCAGACACCGACGCGCGTCGTCGACGACGGCGCCGAGCGTCGAGCGAGAGGCGGCGGACGCGCGCGCGCGATGACGTGGCGTCGCGCGGTCGCCGCGGTCGCCGCGGCGGCGCGCGCGGCGCGAGGCGGCGCGCGCGAGGGCGAGCGCGCGAGGGCGAGAGGTTTGTGGGGTTCGTCGCGCGCGTTCGCGACGACGCCGACGGCGGCGACGCGCGCGACGGCGGCGACGGCGACGTCGGCGCTCGGACGCGCGGGATTCGCGTCGTCGACGTCGTTCGCCGGGCGCGGCGTCGCGGGGACGTCGAGCGGCGTCCCGGCGAGGAGAGGGTACGCCGGCGCCGCGGGCGAGGGCATGAAGGCGTATAAACCGACGTCGCCGGGTCAGCGAGGACGAATCACGACGTCGAGGAAGATGTTGTGGCCGGGAAGACCGCTCAAGGCGCTGACGGTGGGGTTGAAGAAGACGGGCGGGCGGAATAACGCGGGGAGGGTTACGGTGTGGCACAGGGGCGGCGGACATAAACGTCTGTACCGGATGATTGATTTTAAACGAGACCTCACGGGGGTGATGGGGACCATTAGACGGTTGGAGTACGATCCGAATCGATCGACGCACATCGCGTTGGTGGATTTCGAGGATGGGCACAAGCCGAGATACGTGTTGGCGCCGCACAGCGCGCAACCGGGGGACACGCTCGAGAGCGGCGCCGAGAGCGACATCAAGGTTGGAAACGCGTTGCCTCTGAAGAATATTCCGTTGCAAACGACGATTCATAACATCGAACTGTATCCCGGGCGAGGTGGGCAGTTGTGTCGCTCGGCGGGGAGCGCGGCGACGCTCATTAAGAAGGGCGACGACGGTTACTGCGTCGTACGCCTGCCGAGCGGCGAGCAACGCCTCGTGTTGGAAAAGTGCATGGCCACCATCGGTATGTTGTCCAATCGCGGCCACCAAAACCGAAACATCGGTAAGGCTGGCGCGAACCGTTGGAGAGGCATCAGGCCGACCACACGCGGCGTGGCGATGAACCCGATCGATCACCCGCACGGCGGCGGCGAGGGCCGCACCTCGGGCGGTCGTCCGAGCGTCACTCCGTGGGGTAAACACACCAAGGGCGCGCGCACGCGGAACAATAAGCGCACCGATGCCTTCCGCGTCAGCAGACGTCCGCGCAACCGCAAACGGTACAAGGATAACAATTAACTCTCGAATTTTAGTTTGGTTGTAGCGCCGAGTTTCCCTTTTAGCCAACGCCGCGCCGCGCCTCACCGCACCTCGAGACGCGCGACGCGACCGTCGACGGCGCGCCCGCGCCATGGCGTCGACCGCGGAGATGGACCCGTCGACGCCGGCGTCGACGCTCTCTCTCGCGCGCGACGGCGTGGACGACGACGCCGTGTCCACGGTGAGAAAGTCGTTAACGAAGAGCGGTGGCCTGTGCACCCCGTTCGACGCGCGACGCGCGACGGCGGCGGCGGGGATATCGCTCCCGTTTGAGGAAATGACGTCCCTGATGCGACGCGCGCGCGCGGACGACGACGTGAGTCCGCAGACGCGCAGGGTGGACGTGTCCCGGTTCGTGGATGCGTTGAGGGAGGCGACGGCGATGACGAGAAAAGACGCGCGCGACGTCGTCGAACCGGCGTCGACGCCGTCTCCACTCGCGAAAGGCGTCGTTCGAGATCCTCTGGTGGAGTTGGCCAGGGAGCTGTTGCCCGAGTACGGTGCGGAGGACGCGACGAGGCGGTCGTCGAAAGCCGTGCAGTTGGGCCGCGAGCTCGAGCGGCGGAGCGACAGGTTGACGCGACTGGAGGAATCGTTCGCGCTGGCGAAGCGAGAGACGAACGATCTTGTCGCGGCGAAAGACGAGGCGCTTGAGTCGAAAACGGCGCGGGTTGCCGATTTACAGATTGAAATGGAAAAGCTTCGCGTCTCGGTCGAAGACGCGCGACGAGAGAACGTGAACACTAGACAACGCGCGTTCGACGCAGAAAACAGAGTGCGAGAGTTGGAATCGGAAATGGAGGCGAACGCAAAGCATTCGCGGGAGAGCGTGCTCGAGTGCATGATTAAGATTCATCAAGCCGAGGCGAGAATAGAATCTTTACAGGTTGAGAACGCCAGACTGAGCGACGAGTTGAATCACGCGCAAGCACTCGTGGAAAAGGCTGCGACGTCGGAGATTAATTTAGAAACGCGGTTGAGATCGTTGCGGAACGGGGATTTGCTCGCCGCTCTGCGCGAACGTGTCATCGAGTGTCAGAATGAGCTGAGAAATGAGCGTTTGGCGAGCGACCTCGCGAAGAAGCGCCACAGCCGGGAACTGTTGAAAACGGATCGTTTCGTCATGCGATTGCGAGACAAGGCGCGCAAGCTCGGCATTTGCCTAGAGATGCTAGACATGCCTAGTTCAGAATCGGAAGATGAGTAGCAAGCGCATATTACAAGCTGTAGCATATTAGCATATTAGCTTTTTAGACGTCCAGAATCTTGAACGTGGAAACAATGTGTTCTAGCAATGCCGCCGCCTCTGGTCCTTTATCCTCGGGCATCTGAGACGTCAGAGCGATGATGTCCTTTCTCCCGAGTTTGCGCGCGCTCCCCACCGGTCCCGGGCCGAGCGCGATCACGCCCCAAAAGTGCAACGGCAGCATGCTATCCGTCGCATACTCAAAGAAATAATATCGTCCGTCATCGCTCATCCTCGAGCTCAAGACGTTGCTCACCGCCTGGCCGCGGTTAGTTTTCCCCTCCCCCTCCAACGGCGCGTATTTTCTCGCCACGTCCTCGGCGTACGCGCGAGGGCTCGCGTACTCGGGATCGTCCAACTCGTCCAGACGCAGCGACGTCGTCCTCCCGTACGGACGCACCTGCACCTTGAATCGCCGACCGCCGTACTCGCTCCGCGGATGAAACTCCACCTCCGCGATTCCATTCGGAAGATCCTTCACCCAATCCTCGGGCGCGAGCAGCGCGTACCCATTCTCCAGATCGACGTACGGCGCGAGCTCGACGTCGCCGAACGACTCGCCCCGCATCTCCATCGCCTCTCGCATCCCCGGCGTCGTCTCCTCCGCGCGCGCCTCGATCCCCGACCCGCCTCCAGACGACGTCATCACCGTCGCGAGCGATCCACCGAGCACGACGTCTCGCCTGCGCGCGCGCGACCGCGACCTCTCTCGCGAGTCGATATCCGCGCCATCATCTTCGGCGCGCGCGCGCGTTCCCGCGCGCCTCGCGCGCGCGTCACCGCGCGTCACCGCGCGCGTCACCGCGCGCGCCATCGCGCGCGTCCCCGCGACTCCGTCCGCGGCGGTCATCCCGCGCGCGTCGCGCTCTCGCGTCGACGCGCGACGCGCGCATTCAGTTCCCCGACCCACCAGTGTCGAGCGCGCGGCGACTCGGGGCGCGGACGCGCGGGAATCCGTCGTCATGGTGCGCGCGACGGGACGAGAGCGATGTCGAGCGCGTCCGCGACGCTCGCGCGACCGGCGACGCGCGCGTCGACGCGCGCGCGAGAGAATTTCAACCGCTCGAACGACGAGAGACTGACGGCGACGCCACCGACGACCGACGACCGCGCGCGCAGAGCAAGCACCATCCCGATCTCATCATGTGCAGAAAGATGCCGGGCATCGCCGTCGGGCGCCTGTGCGAGAAGTGTGCGTGCGAGAGAGCGCGCGAGAGCGCGCGAGAGCGCGAGACGCGAGACGCGAGACGCCGCTAGGGCGACGACGCGAGACGAAGACGACTGACGATGGATGACGCGACGCGAACGGAACGCAGGCGACGGTAAATGCGTGGTGTGTGATTCGCACGTGCGTCCGGCGACGCTCGTGCGCGTGTGCGACGAGTGTAATTACGGAACGAATCAGGGACGGTGCGTCATATGCGGCGGCGTCGGCGTGAGCGACGCGTATTACTGCAAAGGGTGCACGCTGATGGAGAAGGATAGGGATGGATGCCCGAAGATTATCAATCTCGGCGCGGCGCGAACGGATTTGTTCTATGAGAGGAAAAAGTACGGGTTTAAACCGCGCGATGGGTGACGTGGGGCGCATTGTATTACTAATCATTCGTAGAGTTGTCTCACACCTACCTGCGCATGCGAACGCGTAAACTCGGACGAGTACCGTTTTCTTCGGCGTCACCAGTGTCGGTGCGAACGATCGTGGCGTACGATTTCATGCCGTCGAGCGAAAAGTCGCGCTCGTTCGTCGGAAGGTCGTCGAGTAAGTCGTCCTCGAGCTCCTCGGCGCACTTGGCGAAAACGCTCTCTTCGCCGTGGAAAATTTGCGCGTTGGTTCGAATGAGCTCGATGTCCGACCTGAAACCGTCGATCTGTCGATAGTAACCGCTCTTGAGACGCTGAAGGATGAGTTTGAGGCTCATGGGAAGTGGTACGACGGAGCAATAATTCGTCACCACTCCGTCGGCGCGCGAGAACTTTTCATTCGGACCGATGATGGAACAAAAAGCTTCGAACCGTGGATTTCTGATGACTTTTTGCACGCGATTCGAGAGCTCTTTGACGTGCCTGGAAGACAACGCCGGCGAGTTCGCGTCCACCCCGACGTAATTGGGCCGTCGCGGACCGCGCGACGTCGACGCCGCGGCGAGCGATTTCGCGTGTTCCTTGCGCATGACGTCGTCACTGTACAGCTCCCAGAAACTGTGATCCATGAACTTGCCGTCGATGTTCTGTACGTTCAAATATTGGATGCAGAGCGCGTTCCAGGGCGATCCACTCCACTCGCCCTCGTGCTTCAGAACTCTGTCCACCATGCCGTACCACGGCGTCACGTCGCCCATGCCCGTGTCGTCCCAGAGCGCCGCGCATAAATCGCCGCGTCTCCACGCACTCTGCTCGGCCGTTTGATACCGCGAGAGCGGAACCAAAAAGTCGGGCGTGTCACTCTTCTCTAGGACGACGAGAAACTCTTTCCCGTAATCGCCGCACGCGGGATCGATGAGTTTCAATTCGAGCAGACATTGCGTCTCGTACGTCTCCTCGGCGATGACGTAGCGCAACGACGACACCGTGCACGGCTCTACGAATCTCATCGACGTCAGCGTCTGCCACGGGGCTTCGTCCTGCCAGTTCTTACCCATCTCTTGCATTCGCTCGTAGTGCCCTTGCGCGACGTACACCAACGCGTCACCGAGTTGTGGAACGTACGTTCCGACGGTGACTTCCTCCACGCTCAACCACGAGTACGCTTCGAGCAAACGAATGTCGCGACGTGACTTAACGGTGAGCTTCGCACGCTTGACCGGTCTCTCCTCGGACTCATCGCTGTCCGCGTCTTCGTCTGAAGCGATGCCCAACTCTTGGAGTTCTCGTCGTCGTCGACGGGTGATTCGCGTCGGTTGTTCGCCCTCTTCTTCGCTCGCGCTCTCGTAGTCGTCCACGCCGAGACGATCCGGTCGTCGGTGCGTTCGCTCGCTGCGCCGCGTCGCGCGATCCTCCGACGCATCCGAATACTCTGATTCGTCGGAATCGAATCGTCGCGAACGACGTCTTGATCGTAATCGACGATTGCGACTACGCGCCGCACGTTCGCGCCGTTCGTGTTCGCTATCGTAATCGTCGTCGGATTCGTCGCTGGGCTCGATGAAATCGTCGTCGTCGTCACCGGGTTCGTCCAACGCGTCGTCGTCTGAGAGGTGGTACACGTTGTCTTGAACCAGCGGTGGTTCTTCGACGGCCGTCCACGGACCTTGTACGTCCGTTGGCGCGAGTTCGGCGAGCGTCGGCGCTTGAACGATGACGTCGGCCATGCCCGCATCGGCGGATGGCAGACACGCCGCAACTTGGCCCGATTGATACGCCGATTGATACGGATCGGGGTACGGGTCACCCATGGCGTCGCAGAGTAAATTACGAGGATACGCCTCGTGAAGAAGCGCACCGGACGCGATCGCGATCAGATGTCCGCCTTCGCTTCGCGCCAGAGAGTCCTCTCCGACGAATTCCGTTTGAAAGAATTGCTCATACTTGGCTCGAAGTAATCTCGTGCTCTCGCCCGTTCCGAAGACTGAGAATTGCCCAGACAAATCGGACACAATCATCGACGTGCCGTCTGGGTGCCAATTACCGTCGACGAGTTTCGTGTTGTAATGCGAACCGTCGAATACCCGAAGCGAAACTCCTTCGACGATATCCCAGACGACGGCTTTACCGTCGTAACTCGCGCTCATCACCAGACGCGGATCCAAAGGGTTCGGTTGAATAACGTACGTCGCCGCCGTGTGCTCTCGCATGGCGTGTTGTAACGTCCCCGAAGCCACGTCCCAGACTCGTATGCTCTGATCGCCCATCGACGCGATGACTCGAGCGTCGTCAGACGACCACACGGCGATGTGCATGTTCGGCACTTTCGGCGACCGTCGCGAGTATTGCTGCGACGTGATACACGCCATTCGCTGTTGCTCGCGTAGTGCCGCAGCGTCCTCCGGAGTGGTCAACGTCGTTTGAAGTACCCAGCTCGGGCGGTCGCTCGACCCGGGTGCCCATATTCTAGCTTGCCCATCCTTCGATGCGGACAGTAATAAATTGCCGCTGTGCGAAAAGTTCACGGACACGACGTCGTTCAGATGCGTTCCTGAGATGGAAATCCTTTTCACCGCCTTCTCCTGAGGCGACGCGTCGTCTGATTCGCGCAAAACGTCTAAATCGAGCTTCCACATGAAAACTTTACACGTGCTTGTGCCCACGGCGAACACATCGCCGGTGTGATTGAACGCGCCGCACACGATCTGACACGTATCTCTGTTGTTTGGCCGCCCGACTGTGCCCCCTTCCTCTCCGCTTTCATTTTCTTCATCGGCTGCGATGACATCCAACCGTGCGCCACGCGTTCGCATACCCGGCGACGTCGCGTCGTTCGTCATCGACGCCAACGGCATGACGTCGTGCTCCACGACTCGTCCTCCAGTCACGGTACCGGTGCCGTTCGCGTAATCTATCACCATCGGTTTCACGTCGTTTGAACTTCGCACGGCGCTCCAAAGACGAACCGTACCGTCTTCGGCGGTGCTCAGGAGAATATGAGGCACTGCGGGACAAAAGTGGAGCTCCGTGATTGAACTCGTGTGTCCGAGAAGCACCGCGATCGGCGCCCCCGTCTCGAGGTCCCACGTTCTGATGCTCGTATCCGTCGACGACGACGCGACGACACGCTCTCTGGAATCGATCGCCACGTACGTAATCTCTCCGACGTGACCTCTACACGCCGACTGAAGCAACCCGTTATGCACGCACCAAATTTTCACCAACCGATCGTCTCCTCCCGTCACCAACCTTCGCCCGCTCTTACTGAGCACGGCGCAGTACGCCGCGTCTCTGTGCGCTCGAAGCGTGCGCAAACAATTCATGTTCTTCGCCACCGTCTTCGTCTCCGTCACCGCGCGCGCCCCCGTCCCGGACGTCTCCCGCGTCATCGCTCGCCGCAGCGCACCCACGGGATTCATTCGTCGCGCGCGCGCGACGCGTCCATCCTCATCATCGCGACGTTTCCCGAAATCTAATCTCCCGCGCGCGCTCGCCAACGCGTTCGACAGCGCTCGCTCCAACGCATCTTCGGGCAAACCGGCGAACGCGCCGCTGGCCAAATCCTCGAACGTCGCCTCGTGCGTCCCACCGAAGACGTCCACGCGCGACGGAAACGATCCATCCTCTCTCGCGAGCCGTTCAAACTCCCTCGCGAGTTCACCGAACGCGCCGCCGCGTCGACGAAGGTACCGCGCGACGACAAAGTTTTCCAATTCAGCACCGCCGCGCGCGTCACCGTCTCCCTCGCGCTCGCGCGGCGACCGTCCGCTCCCGCTCGCCTCGTCCGCGCTCCGCGACATCGCGCTCGACCTCTCGCCCCCGATTCTCCGCGCGCGCGCGCCGCGCGCGTCGCCCACTCGCGACGCGGTGTCAATCTCGCGCGCCCTCCCGCAGTCCCCGCCGCGCGCGATGTCCCCGCCGTCCGCGCCGACGGCGGTGCTCAAGAAGGAGGAGGAGGCGCTCATCACCCTCATGAAGGAGCGCGCGCTCGTGCGATGCAAAGACGCGCAGCGGGCGTACTACGAGTGCGTCAAGGGGAAAATGCTGAGCGTCGCGTGGACCTGTCGCGAGGTGGCGCGCGACATGAGCTCGTGTCTGGGCGAACACACGAGCGAGGCGACGCTCGAGGACATGAAAACGCGATGGGTGCGCGCGGGGAAACCGAGCATCGCGAACAGGGACGCCGTTCCGAGGTGTTTCGATTGATTGACGCGCGCGAGCGCGGAGGCGGGACGCGGCGACGCGCGGGAACGGAGGAGGATCAGCGCGCTCGACGTCGTCTCGGTGTACACTACGTAGTAATGAATCGCACGCATTCTCATGCATATCGTTTTCGACGCCGCGTTCGACCGAACGCCCTCGCTCGTCGACCGTCTCGTCCCTCGCGCTCGCCGCGCCGTCGGCGCCGTCGGCGAGTGGATAGGTTCGAGCGCTCGGTCCCCGGTCGACACACTCGCGCGCGCGTCGACGCGTCGGACTCCCGCGCGCGAAGGGACGACGCGAGAGATGATGCAGACGTGCGCGAACGCGCGCGCGCGCGCGAACGTCGCGCCGGTACGTCGCGCGAGCGCGAAGATGACGACGCCCGTGGGGCGCGTGACGTCGACGCGCCGCCGTCGCGCGCGCGCGTCGGCGTCGGCGTCGGCGGAGCGCACGATGGAGGAACGGATGGAGGGGCGAGCGACGTACGCGCCGGAGAGTTACACCGCCATGTGCGTGGACGCGTACGCGAGCTTGCGCGACGCGCTGAACGATGGGAAAAAGCTTATCGAGGTTGAGTTTCCAGCCATTCCGGGCGAAGACGCCGACTACAAGGCGGCGTCGGACGTGTACATCGACGCGAACATGCAGTACGCGCTCCTCCTGGCGCAAAAGTTGAACTCGGAGATGGGGAAGAACGTGGACGTGTTGGTACCGGACGGGATTGAGTATCGAAGAGCGAAGAAGATTCTTGAGAACGCGTTGGACTTGTCCGACTCTGGCGTTCGATTAAATGTGCTCGATGGTCGCAAGGGGGGCATGTTCGGTTCGGCGTTCGGTGATTTTATGGGTAACAAGGGCTTGCGTTCTCGACAAGAGGCCGAGGAGGATGACGACTTTGACTCGGCGGACGTGTTCATCGCCGTCAACTTGAGTACCATCGAACTCGAGAGCTTGGAGACTTTCGCGAAGGAAAAGGCGAACGGCAGACCGCTCGTCGCGATGAACTTGCAGTTAGACACGCTTCGCGCTGATTTGGGTCTGTTCTCGTTCCCGGAGCGAGACTTGCACTACCGATTCTTGTCCCGATTCACGCCGGCGTTCTACTTGCGAACGCGCGCGTACTCGCGCACCATCAACGTATCGCCGTTTGTCATCAACTACTCTGGCGCTATTTTCCGCGAGTACCCGGCACCGTGGCAAGTGATGATCAAGCAAAACAACGGAATTTTGGCGTGCGTGGCGGAGAACGAAGATAGATTCACGCTCGCGGAGGCCAAGGAAGAAATGCTCATCGCCCTAGGCATCAACGATCCCGACGACAGCCCCATGAAGAAGCTACGCAGCGGTTACAAGACGTCTACTTGGTGGGAAGAAGACTGCCCCGACGAGCAAAGCGACGCGTGGAGAACTTAGACACACTCGCGCTGTTGTAAACTAAGATGACTTCCACACACGAGCGACGTGAGCGTCGGGCTTAAGTATGTATAAAAAACGCGTCGTCGCAAACATCAGTCTCTCTTCCCCGACCGCGTTGGCGTCATGTCCGACGACGACGCGCTCGAGCGCAGTAGATTCACCGTGTCCTCCCCGCCACCGTGCGCTCCGGTGCTCGCCGGATTATTCCTGAATCCAATCGAATTCACTTCTCCCAACTCCATCATACCGCCGGACGACATCGTCCTCGGCATCCTCGGATCGCTCGCCCCGGGTCCACGAATCGTCGGCGCCGTCTTAAATAACGCGTTATACCCAGCCGTGCACACTCCGGCGAACACGACGAATCCGAACAGTCCCATCACCAACAGTAAAGCTATTCCCAACAATCCGCCCGCGGTGAACGTCCCGGACGCGTCCCGAGACGTCCTCTCGCGCACGTCGTACTTCGCCTCCGCCACCTCCCCGAGCTTCCCATCGCTCACCATCGCCGCTTTCACCGTCCACGTGCCGACCCTACGCGCGCGTTTCTCGTCAGTCTTCGCTCGCGAACCGCGCTCGCCGCGCGCGTCCCGCCTCGGATAATCCAATCAATCAAACCGAACCGACGTCGCCGCGACTCCCCGCGCGCCGTCGCCTCGTCTCCTCGCGCGCGCCATCTCCGGTCGCATCGACGTCACACGCACGGTAACACAATCTCGCTCTCGTACGCCTCGGTGTCCCCGCCCGCGCGCGTCGACGGTTTCGCGCCGTTGAGCGTGTACACTATCGCGGGCGTTTCCGAGGATGCGTCGTGCGAAAGCGCCTCCACGCGCACGCGCAGCGTTCTCTCGCGCGTCGTCCCGCTCGGTGGGTCGAAGACCACCTCCGCGCCGCGCGCGAGCGTCGCCAGCGCGCACGCGCACGCGAGCGCGAGCGCGACGCGTCGTCGAAGCGCCATGGTGTGAGGAGCTCGTCTTCTCCTCGAGCGCGCGTCGCGCCTCAGTCGTCGTCGTCGGCACCATGCGCGGCGCGCGCGCGCGCGAGCGCGTGGAATCCCGCGCGTACGTCGGTGACGTCGCGTGCGTGGAGGCGTTCGGACGCTCGACGCTCGTCGCGGGCGTCGGGACGTCGGTGCATTACTTTTCGCTCGATGCCGGGACGAACGCGCTGACGAGGCTCGGATCGATCGCCGCGTTCGACGCCGACGGCGCGCGCGTGCACGGCGCGCGAGACGTTGACGGTGGACGCACGTGCGCGGTGTGGGGAGAGCGTCGGGTGCGGGTGATGCGTCGAGAGGATGATGGGAACGGGAACGCGGGCGGCGGCTGGCGACTGCGCGCGGAGACGCCGTTGGCGCCGTTCGCGGCGTGGGTGCACGACGTGCGAGGCGTGGACGGTGCGAGGGGTGGTATCATGGCGCTCGCGATCGGTTTCAGCGATAACTCGGTGGAACGATGGAATCGCGTGGACGGTGGGGAGTGTTGGACGCGAACGGCGCGCGTGGAGTGCGAGACGCGATGTTTGCTGTACACGTTGGCGTTGAGCGCGAGCGAGACGTGGGACAATCTCGCGGTGGCAGCGGGGACGATATTCAACGATATTCAACTCTGGCGCGTGTCCGAGGGTGGCGTGCGGGCCAGTTGCGTCGGACACGAGGGTTCGTTGATGCGCGTGCGTTTCGGAGACGACGGCGACGGCGAGTCGGTGTACTCGGCGTCGGACGACAGAACGGCGCGAGTGTGGACGATCCCGAGCGGTGTACTCGATGCGACGACGATGGAGACGTCTGCGGTGCCGATTCGTCCGAGCGTGGTGTTGGCGGGACACGTCGCGCGCGTGTGGGATTGTGTGAGAGTGAACGGAGAGCGGCCTGTGTATGCGAGCGCGGGTGAGGATTGTTCGGTGCGCGTGTGGGACGCGAACGCGGCGCAGGGCGCGGAAACGCTCGCTGAGGGCGTCGCGAGACGCGCAGCGTGTGAACTAGCGGCGCTTCGAGGTCATCGAGGGCGCGGTATCTGGCGAGTGTGTAAATTAACATCCACGAACGGCGAGACTTTGCTCGCGAGCGGCGGCGCCGACGGAAGCGTAAAGGTGTGGAACATGAGCGATTGGACGAGCTCCAGCGCGGGGGCTGCAGACAGCACGGCGCTACACGAGAGCGTCACCGAGTGTCCCGACTCAAAGATGCTCGTGGACGATGATGAGAACGACGGCGAGGCACAGATGGCCGAAGACGAAGACATCGAGACGGAGACAAAGTCGAAAAAGCGCAAAAAGAAGAGCAAACGCCGCAAAAGTTTCTTCGGTCCGAACGACGAGTACGTGCGCGTCGTGCGCATCGCGCGATACGGTGTGATGTACGTGGCGACGAATCTCGGTAAATTTTATCGCGTCACGATGGCACCGCGAGGAGGAACGTGGCGTTGGGAGTGCGCGTGCGAGAGTCCGTCGCCGTTGATGTCGATGAGCGTAGAAGAAACGGACGCGCACGACATCGTGTTGCTGTCTGATTTAGAGGGTGTGATCAGAGTCGCATACGTATCGCGCGAGACGGGCGTGTGCGAGAGAGTGGTCTCGTTTCAAGCGTCCGAGCCGAGAGTGTTGATGGATGTGTTTTCCACGGCGGGTCGCGTGTACGCCTCCATCGTCGGCGGCGTCGTAAAGTGCTGGAATCTGGACGACCTCGAGCGGTGCGTCTTCACGCTGACGAATCCGTACAAGCATCGCGTGTTATCCATCGACCACTCAGACGAGTCCAATATCGTCTTGGTCGGCGATCAAAAGGGTAATTTGATCGTGTTCGATGCCTCCGAAGACGCCGTCGACGAATTATCCGTTATCGCCAAAAAATGGGCGGCGCACGAAAAGGCGTCCATCAACGATTGTAGAATTCTCCCCGGACCGACGTTCGTGTCCGGAGGACGAGACTCGAACGCGTGCACGTGGAGTCTGACGGACGACGGCGAACTCGTGCTCGTGTCGAAATGGACCGCACCGTCCAAGGCGGGCGCCGTGTTTCTCGCGCTCGACGCCGCCGGCGAGCTCTCGCACGCCGCCGGGTTTCGCGAGTTGGATTTCGTGGCGTATTCGGTGAACGATCAGCGACAGACGATGCGCATTCCCTGCAGCGCGCAAAATGTACCGCACGACGTGCTCATGGGCGACGGCGATCGCGTCATGTTCGTGCATCGATACAAGACATCGCTTCGCGTCTCGATGCGGTGGTCCGAGCGTTCGTCAAACGCGGAAGCCGTCAATCTTTGGTCTCACGGGTGCGTTTTTTCATCGCGCGCTTTTTTCTCTTTTCTATGTACGGCGTGATCCGATGATTTTCCAAATATATGTAGTAATGTGAGGCGGCGCACCACGTGCGTTTCCGCGCTCGCGACGACGCTCGACGTGCAAATATTGCCCCCAGTTCGCTGGACGACGGCGGTATGGCCCGAGCGCGCCGAGCGGTAAACGTGAACAGTGAAGGCAATTATGAGGATCATCGCGCGTGTTCACTTTTTCTGTGCGTTATTTTGTGTGTTGTTCTTCGACTGACCATCGACCCACGCGCGCAGGCGAGAGATTCACACCGTTCGCATCGTTCCTCCGCCGCCCGGGGCGAAGACGAACGGACTCTTTGGCGTCGTCTCCGGCGCGGAGGACGGCACGGTCATGCGTCTCCTCTACGACGCCTCGCGAGCGGAGGGATTGCGATTGTACGCCCCGGGCGACGTGTGTAAACATCCCGGTGGGCGAACCGTCAAGGCAATGAGCGTCTTCAGGGAGAGCGAGCGTTCGTACGTGCTCTGCGCCGGCGGCGCCAAGGAGGTCTTGTTGGCGTTTCGTCTCGCGTGGGTGCGAGACGACACCGGCGCGTGGGACATCAAATCCACCGCGCTCGTCATTCCGAAGCCCGTCGACGAGGCAGGCGCGCGAAGTTGGACGAAGGGATGCGGATACGTCGAGCCTAGGGCGGAGAGCGCGCAGCGCATCATGGACGTCGCCGCGTACGCGAGGCCGAACGGAGAGATGCGCGTGTTGTATTCAACGAGTCGTGGGAGCGTGTGCGCGGTCGCCATGCGCGAGGATAAGCGAGGATGGCGCACGGTGTCCTCTCTCGCGTATCACACGTGTCCTACGCTCGCCGTGGACGTCTTGGAGACGTCGTCCGGCGCGTGGGCGTGCAGCGGAAGCACCGACGGCGCCGTCGTCGTCTGGCGTCTCGACGATTCGGCATCCATTTCCCCGACCTGCGTCATCGAACGCGCGCATCAGTCCGGCGTCAACGCGCTGTGCATATCGCGATCGATCACTGAGGGTTCGTTTCTCATCGTCACCGGCGGCGACGATCAGAGTTTGCGATGCCAAGAAATACTCGTCGACGGAGACCGCGCGTCGCCCAGCCGCGTCGCCGAATTCGGTTTCGCGCACAGCTCCGCCGTGCGAAGCGTCTGGTCCGACGGCGCTCGAATCATCACCACGAGCGTGGACCAACGCGTGAAATTCTGGGACATCGTCGCGAACGACGACGAGTTCGCGCTCGTCCAACGCGCGGGCGTCGTCACGCAAGCCCCGGAGCCGGAAGCCATCGACATTCTCGAATCGACGAATGACGCGGACGCCCTGACCTTCGCCGTCGCCGGGCGCGGCTTTGAAATTTTCACCGCGAGTCGTTGATCGCGTTCCTCGCGCGTATGACGACACGACTAGCCGACTAGCCGACTAGCTAGAGATGAAAGACTAGGAGAGAGGAGTGTATTACAACCGTATTCGTCCCTCGCTCTACTTACCCGACGTGTACGCCGAGATCTTCGCGATCGCGTGCAACATGGTGACGAAACCGATGAAACACACGGACATGCCCAGAACCACCACCGGCGTGATCTTCAATCCCGGCGTCTCGTCCGTGTAAAATCGCAACATGCTTCCCTGCGGAGGTCGTCTCGCGTTCCCCTCCGCGTTGGCCGCCGCGACGCGTCGACGCACCGAACCTACGCGCGACACGACGACCGCACCGACGCGGCGCATCGACACCGTCAGTCACGAGTCATCGTTTCCCACCCACTCGCGCGATCGCGCTCGTCCGCGTCCGCGTCGTTCTCTCCGCGCGTTCATCGTTCCCACTCGCGCGCTCGATCGAGATTACGATTCGTTTCGTTTCGACGCGCGCGCGTCGTCGCGCGCGCTCTCTCGCGCGCGATCGACCGCATCGCGCGTCGGACGCGCGGTCGCGCGACCGCACGCGACGAGACGCACCCGACATGTTCGCCCTCGCGCGGTGAAGTGCGGGTCGATGGATGGATGGATTGGTCCTCAGATCCACCCGCATCGAATCGACGACGATGAAAACGTCGCGTCGACGCGTCGTCGCGCGTCTTCTGGCGTGTGTCGTCGCGGCGATCGCGATCGAGAGTGTGGAATCGTTCAAGATTAAGATTCGGAGGGGTGAATCGGAGTGCATATACGCGGTGCGCGCGCGCGATGAGACGCGATGAAGAGGATGATGAAGAGGACGATGACGACGCGATGACGACGCGATGACGCTCGATGACGACGAACGCGATGACTGACTTGATGGATACGTTTGCAGACGTTCGAGAGCGACGACGCGGAGGTGTGCGCGAACGATCGAGTGGTGGTGCACGGACGGTTCGTGGGGGAGACGCACGCCGGGACGCTCTCGGGACGCGTGGCGTCGACGAACGGAACGACGATGCAGGAGTTTCAGTTCATGAAACGAGGAAAAGAAGACGAGCGAGAGGTAGAGTTGGCGACGAGAGGGTGTGGGGTGTACAGCGCGTGTTTCACGCAGGATGGGAGAGAGGGGGAGAATATTCTTTCGGCGTCGGTGACGGTTGATTATTTTCAGGCGCTGCACGAGCCCGACGCGTCCGAGCCGACGAAACACTCCGGTAAGGCGAAGAGACGCGAGGCCATGCAGAAATCCGAGGAAGCCATGCGCGCGGACGCCGTGTCCGACGTGAGCGCCAAGGTGAGCGGTCTGAATAATTGGGTACAACAGATGCGAGAGGAACTCAATTATCTCACCGCGCGCACCGCGCGCCATAAACAAACCGTCGAATCCAACGCTCGACGCACCGTTCGCACCACCTTCATCGAGGTGTGCGTCCTCATCGCCGTCACGTGCGTACAAATCGTCACCGTCAAGCGTTTCTTCGACGTTCAAACCCGTTCTCACGACCAACACCGCGCCCGCGCCCGCGCCTTCTCCGCCGACGTCTTCGGCCGCGCCGCTTTTCGCGTCAACCGCGTCGCCGGTCCCATGGCCGGCGCCGCCGTCGACGCCGCCCAACGCGGCGTCTCCGGGCTCATGAAATCCCTCGGTCGCGGCGCCCGCACCTCCGATTTCCACCTAGGCTAGCCACGCGAGAGAGAGAGAGAGAGAGAGAGAGGACGAACCGCCCGCGCGGCCCTCGTCCCTCGTCGCCGTCCCTTTTTCAAAACCAAAACCATCCCCGAGGTGCCCACCGTCCCGCACACGCGCGCGCGCTCCGATCGTCGGTGCGCACCGCCCGCGCGCTTCCGCAGCGACGAGTGTCTTCACGACCTGCGCGCGCGTCTCCCGAATCGCCCTCTCGCGCGCGTGTCGCGTCGTCCTCGGCGTGGATCTGCCGTCGCGCCGATCGTCCTCGAGCGCGAGCGCGTCATCGTTTCTGGACGTCATGACGGCGTCGACGCCCGAGAGCGGGGTGAAAGGGGACCACGCGTACGAATACGATGTCGTCGTCGTCGGTGGTGGGTCCGGAGGGTTGGCGGCGGCGAAGGAGGCGGCGAAACAGGGGGCGAAGACGGCGTGTTTGGATTTCGTCAAACCGTCGCCGGCGGGGACGACGTGGGGACTCGGCGGAACGTGCGTGAACGTCGGGTGCATTCCGAAAAAACTCATGCACCAAGCGGGGATACTGGGTGAACAGTTCAGCGACGCGCGAGAGTACGGGTGGAAGCTCGCGACGGAGGGACACGATTGGAGTAAGATGGTGGAGGCTGTTCAAAATCACATCGGTTCTTTGAATTTTGGATATCGCATGGCGCTGCGACAAAAGGGCGTGACGTATATCAACGCGTACGGGAGGTTTAAGGATGCGCACACGATCATCGCGACGAAGAAGAACGGTCAAGAGCAAGAGATCACGGCGGATAAGATTGTTGTCGCCGTCGGCGGACGACCGGCGTACCCCGACGCGCCGGGCGCCAAGGAGTGCTGCATCTCGAGCGATGACATCTTCTCTCTGTCGGAGGCGCCGGGTAAGACGCTGTGCGTCGGTGCGTCGTACATCTCTCTCGAGACCGCCGGTTTCTTGACGGCGCTCGGATTCGAGACGTCGGTCGCTATTCGTTCCATTCCACTTCGCGGGTTCGATCAGGAAATCGCGGAGATGATCGTCAAGTACATGGGTGAACACGGCACTCGATTCTTGCGTGACTCGCAACCGACGGCTTTCGAAAAGCAAGAGGACGGTAAGATCAAGGTGACGTTCGAAAATACCATGTTTGGCAATACTTTCGAAGAAACCTTTGACACCGTCGTGTGCGCCGTCGGCAGAGACGCCGCCACCGAAGGGTTGGACCTGAAGGCGGCTGGCGTCGAATTCAACGCTAAGAACGGTAAGATCCCGTGTGTCGATGAGCAATCCAACGTGGAACACATCTACGCGATCGGTGACGTGTTGGACACTCGCCAAGAGCTCACGCCGGTGGCCATCAAGGCTGGTATTCGTTTGATGCGACGCGTATTTTCCGATACGCCGTACAAGGAAAAAATGAACTACGACCTCGTTCCGACGACGGTGTTCACTCCGCTCGAGTACGGTACGATCGGTATGAGCGAAGAACTCGCGGTGGAGACGTACGGCGCCGACAACGTCGAGTGCTACATTTCTTACTTCAAGCCGTTGGAGTGGTCTGTCAACCACGAAGAGAACAACGGCGTCGCGGTTCGAGGCGACAACAAATGCTTCGTTAAGCTCATCACGAACTTGGCCGATGACGAAAGGGTCGTTGGTTTCCACTACCTGGGTCCGAACGCTGGTGAGGTGACCCAAGGATACGCCGTCGCGATGAAAATGGGCGCCAAGAAGAGCGATTTCGATGAAACCGTCGGTATCCACCCGACAGTCTCTGAAGAATTCACGACTCTTGAGATCACCAAGCGCAGTGGCGTTGACGCCACGAAAACGGGCTGCTGAGGATAAGCTAGCCACCGAATCCGCGTAGTGAACATGTAGAGTGACGCTGAAAACTTTCACGTCATTCTAGTTTACTACGTTCGGTGGCGAGCTTTCGCCTCAAACGCGAGAGCCCTTTTCGGGCATACCATTTGTTGATGGAACGAGGAAACGTGACGATGATCATCACAAAGCACGCACGTTGTGCCGATGTCATCTGATTAAACTCGTTCACACTCGACGCGCGAAGACGCCTGACGTTTGGCGCGCGAGGACTTTGCATAATGTGTCACGAAGAGCTTACAACTTGTAATAGATTACAACACTTAATCAACTCACTCCGTTGACGTTTAAATTGGTCACATCACCATGCGCATCAACCGCGTCTTCCAGCTCGCGTGCGGAAGATAAAACACGGGCGGGTCCGTCACGATGCCGAACCCGAGGAAATCGAGACCCCGCGTCTTTTGCAAGACGGGCTTGGTGCGTTGAAAACACTCTACAGAATACCGTCCGTGATAGCTTCCGATGCCACTGTTCCCAACGCCGCCGAACGGTAACCCGTCGTGCGCACAGTGCCACATGGTACCGTTCACGGTGACGCCACCCGAGTGCGTATTGTCTATGATGAAACGTGTCTTCGCCGGTGTGCGAGAGAACACATACATGCTCAATGGTTTGGGTCTTGAGCGACAAATATCCACCGCCTCGCCGATGGTGTGATACGGAAGTATGCAGAGTATGGGCGCGAAAAGTTCGCCGCGCAAGAAGGGCGACCTATTGTTCGCACATTTGATGATGGTCGGTTCCACCATGCGAGTCTTGATGTCGTATTCGCCACCACACACGACCTCATCCCCGTTCGCACCTTTCTTTGCATTTTCTAATAATTTTGCGATATTCTCCATTCGAGCTTCGGGGTTGGGTCCGCCCATGCGGCTCATCGAGCCGTCCTTGCTGGCGTCGGGAACGAAACTCTCGATCCACTTGGCGCAAAGCTTTGCGAAGGCATCGACGCGAGACGCATGACACAGAACGTACTCTGGCGCAATGCACTGTTGTCCACAATTGATGACACGTCCCCACACACATTGCTTCGCCGCTAAACTGCAGTCGGCGCAATCCGTCACGACGACTGGGTTCTGCCCGCCGAGTTCGAGCACGGTCGGAGTCAGATTCTCTGCCGCGGCGCGCGCGACGATTTTTCCAACCTTGCTCGATCCCGTGAAGAATATGACGTCGAACGTTTCAGCTAGCACCGTCTGCATCACGTCCACGCCGTTCCCCGGCACCTCGGCACCGACCACTTGCACGACGCGAGGATCGCAATATTCTCGCACCAACTCGGTCAGCAAAACCGCCGACGCTCGACTCTCGTTCGACGGTTTCAAAACCACCGTGTTCCCCGCCGCGATCGCCCCCGCCAACGGCACCAGACTCAGCATGAAGGGAAAATTCCAGCTCGAGCACACCAACGCGCACCCGAACGGTTGCTTCTCCGTCCACTGACTCGACGGCCACGTGATCAAACGCTGCGACCAGACGCGTTTCCTCCCCGTCCACGCGTTCAGATTCCTCAACATGGCCTGTATCTCCCCTCTCGGAAGCGCTAGGTCGTAATACAACGCCTCGATACCCTCTCGGGACAAATCTTCTCGCAGCGCGCGCAAGACGTCGCCCTCTCGTTCGCGAAGCGCCCGTAACAACGCTCTCAACTGTTCTTTCCTCTTCTTCATCGGCAGCGACGTCCCGGCCGCGAAACACGCGCGCATGTCTTCACACACGATCGGTATCTCATCCAGCGTCGGTCCCCGCCTCACCTTGGCCCCGTCGTCGACGAATTTCAACGATGGGTTCGGAAGTTGAACAAACTTGGACCGTCGCGAAAACACCCCGGGAAGGAGACAGAGACGCGCGACGACGACGGCGAGGAGCGCGCACAGGACCAAGGTGACATCGATTTCGATTTTCTCCGATCGCATCGCGTCGCGTGCGCCCGGACGCGCGTCGCGAGGCGCGTTCTCGCGTCGTTCGCGCCCAAACAAAAGATCCAATCGCGCGGGTGGGCGAAAAACGTCGTCGCGTCGGCGG